>JAEEGH010000956.1_pt1 | contig 87777 bp, 27 predicted proteins | sample 9134181 | NCBI WGS metagenome assembly JAEEGH01 (sample SAMN16246544, study PRJNA631951) | gut metagenome | biome: gut microbiome; feature: rumen; material: DP-attached | host: Bos | place: Iran: Karaj | collected 2018-10 | reverse complement strand
CTGTTGTTCATATCGACTTTGTAGAAGTTCTTCCAGAAGGTGTATTCTTCGATTGTGACGTCCTTCCTGGATTCTGCAAGACAGAAGCAGACAATAAAGATGTATTTGCTTATAACTTAACAAGCATTGGTATTGGTGCTTTAGGTGATTCTGATGCATTCTTGAACCCATTCACAGAAGAAGTTGCAGCTACATCTAGAATTACATATATCGGTACTGGTGCGTTCTATGGCATCGATGCTATGGGTGGCGGTACAACTAAGTACAGCGTATATCTTCCTCAAGCTTTAGTACAATTAGGCGTTTCTGATGGCGCAAGCAAGTCTGGTATCGAAAGCACAGTAAGAAGCTATGGTGCATTCCAAGACGTAAACAACATGCGTTATCTAAAGGTTTATGATAATGTAACATCCGTTGGTACAAAGTGCTTCCAAGATTGTACGGAATTACAAGAAATCTATTATGGTTCAGTTGGAACTGCATCATATATGTTCTACAACTGTAACTCACTTGTAAATAACACATTCACTCAAGTAGCTGCTAATACAGCATTTGATTCAACAAAGACATATTACACATTAAGCAGTGGTAGATATACAAGACAAGAAGGATTAACAGAATTCGCTGAAAATACAACATATTATACATTTGAAGATAAGATTCAAATGCCAAGGATTACAAGCATCCCAACATATATGTTTGCATATTCAGAAAATATTGTTAACTTCAATATGCCAACTACTGTATATTATGTTGGTGCTCATGCTTTTGAACACGTTGATAGATTAGCTAATACGGCTTATGACTATACAATCAAGTTTACAGATATTCCAGATCCAGATGGCAATATAACATCAAAGATTGAAGAGTATGCATTTAATTGCTGCTTTGATCTACAAAATATTGTATTGCCAGATACATTAGATTCTGCAGGCGTTGGTATTTTTGCAAATTGTAGATCACTTGTTACATTAAGAATTCCATTCTTAGGAACAGGTATTCATAATTCTGATTCAAATAAAGACCAACACACATCAACAGGTACTCTTCATCATATGTTTGGCGGTGGCTCATCAGATGGCTATGTACAAATGGGTCTTGCAGATCCAGACTCCGGAAATCCATATGACGCTTGGGTCCCATATTCATTAACGACTGTTACTATTACAAAGGAAGTCCATATTACTAGATATGCTATGTCTGGATTTAAGAGTCTAAAGTATGTTTATATTCCAGAGACAGTAAGAACAATTGGATTCTGTGCATTTGGTTATAACTATGCAATGGTTAAGTTGGGCGTTACAGGAAAAGAGAATGTATATACAGAATCTTGTAGAATTCCAGATGGCGTTACAACAATTTATGAAGCTGCATTCTTTAGATGCTATTCATTTACATCTGTCACTATTCCAAATACTGTTACAGATATGAGATATAGAATATTCGCTCATTGTAACAATCTAGAAACATTGAATATCCCATTTGTAGGGACTTCTAGAACAAACAACAATAGCGATAGTGGTGTAATTTCATATATGTTCTCAGAAGGAAATACAGATACAAGCGTAACATTAGAGACAAGAATCCCAGGACAAACAAAGACATCATATGCATTATCATTGACTCCAATGTATTCATTAACACAAAGCTATGGTTATGGTTATACAGATACAACCGTACATAACGAAACATATAAGATCCATAACGATAAAGAAACTGTTTATGAAGATGTTGTAAATACAACAATGACAAAGACAAATTGTGGTTCTAGAATGATGCCGGCTGCATTGCTACATATTACAGTAACTGATGCTACTCAAATCCCAAATGGTGCATTCTCAAATCTAAGATATGCACAAGATATCAATATTGGAAATAACACAGGAAGCAATGTATTAACAACAATTAATAGCGGTGCATTCTATGGCGTACAAATTGCTGCTGCAATAACAAACCCAGTACGTGTTATCCCAGAGAGCGTAACAACTCTAGGATCATTCATTACAACAGCATCTAATTATAAGGAAATTACACTTCCTACAACAATAACAAACGGCGGAGTACATGCTTTTGAAAATTCAGATTCTCTTGTAAGCGTATCAATAAATGCTAAAGCAGATGGATCTACAAAGCTTGGTGAATTCATGTTTAGAGGTTGTGATGAGTTAACAACTGTTACTCAAGTTGATGGAAAGCCAATCGTAACAATTCCAAGATATTCATTCTACGATTGCTATAAGTTAACATCATTCAATGCAACAAATGAAATTAAGATTCTAGATAGTACAACAACTATCGAAGAATATGCATTCAGCTTTACGCCTCCATCATTAGTAACAACAACACCAAAGCCTACTCCAGCTGCTACAAAACTTACAGTTCCATCTACTGTTACAACAATAGGTAATAATGCATTTGCATATTCAACATCTCTATCTACAATTAATTACTCATCAACAGATATGGGTATGTTCATGTTCAAGGGATGTACAGGAATCACAACATTTACATTTGCTACTGGAACAACAGTTATCCCAGTAGGATGCTTCTTCAATTGTTCAAATCTTGTAACAGCAGACTTTACAAACTGTAGAACAACATTAGAACTAATTGACGATTATGCATTCTATGGTTGTGCATCATTGAGAGCGTTGATTTTACCAACTTCAACATATTCATTAGGTGAAAATGTATTCGTAGGATGTATCTCATTAGAGAGTATTGATTTAAGTGGAACAGGTATTTACTATATTGAAGCATATGCATTCAAAGATTGTGAAAAGTTAACTTCAATTATCCTTCCAAATGTACTTGCTGGTATTGGTGAATATGCATTTGCTGGATGTACAAGATTGACAACAATTACAATTCCACAATCAGTTGGTATTGATGCTGTAGTACAAGAAAGTACATATTTAGTTGCAACAGATGTAAATGATTCAAATTATTCTACATATTATGTACCAACTGAAGTTGAATCATATGTTCAAGTAGAATATGGTAAGTTCGAATATGGTACAACATATTACACAAAGAATAATGATCAATATGTTGTAGCTACAGTTGATGTAGGTGCTCCAATCCCAGCTCCACAAAACGGAATTTATTATATTAAGACCCTAAAGACACAATATAACTTAGCAACAAGTTATGATGCAAATACAACATACTATACACCAGGAACACATGAAGTAACATATAAGGGCGAAATCGGAAGATATGCATTCAGTGGATGTACAGCTATGACAACAGCCATCGTTAACTCTAAGATTCTTGGAGATAACATGTTTGACTACTGTATTAATCTTCAAAAGGTATATCTAACAAATAGTTTAATTAGAGTAATCAACACTGGTGCGTTCAACCATTGTGAATCATTAGTTATTATCACAAACGATACAGCAGACGTTGTTACAGATTATATCGCTCTTGAAAAGACATCAATTACAACAATTGGTAATTATGCATTCAACTATTGTACAAGTTTAACAGAGATCAATCTTCCAAATACTCTTGAAACAATTGGTAACTATGCATTTGGTTATAATGAAAGTCTTGTAATGGCAACAATCCAATGTGGTAATGCTACATTTGGCGATTATATCTTCGCATATGATACAAAATTAACAACAGTTGTAATCGATCAAGCTGTTAAGGCAATTCCAGATTATGCATTCTATAATTGTACATCTTTAGTTACAATGACAAATAGTTATGATCCAAACGCTGAAACAACTTCTGTAATTACAATTCCAACATCAGTTACAACAATTGGTAATTATGCATTTGCAAACTGTAACAGTATTACAACTTTAATTACTCCAGCAACATTAACAACTGTTGGTAATTATGCATTCTATAGTGATGAAGAATTAACAACTGTAGACATTAGAGGTGTATACCTTGGTGCATACATGTTTGCAAATTGCTACAAGCTATCTAGAGTAGATATTGCAACAACTGTAAATATCGCTGGAACACCTACAGACGTTACAGTTCTTCCAGATGGCGTATTCTATCGTTGTTTCAGCTTAGTATCTCTAAATGAAACAAACGTAATCAAATTAAATAATACAATCACAACAATTGGTGAATATGCATTCGCTCAAGCTACTGCATTCACAACTCTAGAGTTACCAGAAACATTATTAATGGTATCTGAAAGCACATTCACTGGTTGTAGAAGTATGACAACTGCAATCGTACCATTTATCGGTAGATCTAGAGCATCTACAGGAATTCAAGGCCTATTCGCATATATCTATGGTGAAGCTCAATATTATATCTTAGAGAGCGAAACATTAAATGAAGTAGCGCAAACTCCAGATTCTAAGTATTCATATTCAGGCACAGATATGGCTCAATATGCTCATGAAAGAGCAAGAGATTTCGCATATTCATATCTAACAAATGAATCTGCTGCATACATTGCAGAAACTGAAGAAACAGATGATGGTGTAACAACTATTACTCTAACGACAACAAAATCAACTAAAGAGTATACACAAATAGTTGCAACATATTCTTCTGAAGAAGCAAATGGTAAGATTACTTATACAATTTCTGTAACAGGCTTTGTACAAACATGGCCAACTGGTTCTGAAAACTATACACGTACAGCTGTAACAGCTACTACAGACGTATTAGTATTCAGCGTAGATACAGGATATTATGCAGCTACAGCTTCATATTCTTCAGAAGCTGGCTCAACAAAGACATATTATGTTCCAAAAGCATTAGAAGAAATTAGAGTTTACGACGAAAGAATCGTATCTTATGGTGCTTTTATGAACTTAACAACATTGAAGTATGTATATCTAAACGAATCAGATGCTCCAACAGATATTTATAATGACGATCCAGATCAAGGTAAGGGTATCATCGAAATTGGCGATTATGCATTCTTTAATGATGTTAATATGAGAAATATCTCAATTTATACAGATAACATCACAACTAGACCATCTGCATTAAGTATTGCATTACCTCTATATATTACAAGAATTGGTAATTATGCATTCACAGCAACAGGCTATGCTGCTTCAATGACATTAATTGAAAGCATTACAATGCCAGATTTATTAACAACTGTTGGTGATTATGCATTTGCAGGATTTGATGGAATTACTTCATTAGCACTTCCTCAATATGCAGCAACATTTGGTGCTTATGCATTCTCATATCTAGATGAATTAACAACAGTAACATTTGCTAATACAACAAGCTTAACATTTGGTTCTCACTGCTTCGTAGAAGATCCAAAACTATTAGCAATTAATATTACAACAGCTACATTAACTGTTGGCCCATGGGCATTTACAAATAACGATTCATTAGCATCTGTTAATATGCAAGTAACAACAGCTACATTTGCAGATTATGCATTTGCTTATAATGATAACTTAACAGATGTAACATCTACAGCAATTACAATGGGTAATTATATGTTCTCTCATGACTTGAAGTTAAAGAACTACAACAAGGCAACACATGAATACCTAATTGCTACACAATATGATTCAAACGAAACATATTACACAAAGGATGGAAATAATTATAGTGCAGTTACTGTAGCCGATGCAGATGCATTTGCAGCTGGTACATACTATAGAGAATTAGATAGTGCAATTGTAATCGATGAAATGTATCTAGAAGCTAACATGGGTAAGAATATCTTCGAATACTGTTATTCAAAGGTTAATAATGTTGAATATGGTATTAGAGAAGTAGTATTTAGAAATGCTTATGTTGGCAAGTTCATGTTCTTCCATGATGATAACATCAAGGAAATTTATATCCCATCAAGCGTATTAAAGATTGATAATAGTGCATTCAAGAAGTGTAAGAACTTAGCTAAGTTAACAATAGAAGAAGGATTACAAACTCTTGGCAACTTTGTATTCCAAGAAACAGCAATTAGAGAATTAAAGATTCCTAACTCTCTAACATATATGGGAGAAGGTAACTTAAAGGGTTGTGATGTAATCGAAGAGATCATAATCCCATTCGTTGGTTCAGAAGTTGGTAATACAAATAAGGTTGATGCTGTATTCGGTTGGTTATTCGGTAGAAAGGTAATAGGCGATAGTGAAGATGCTGACGATGCAGAAACAATCGAATTATTAGATAACTCTACATATACAAATGAAGACAACCAAGTAGTATCTAGATTTAGAAAAGTAACTCAAAAGTACTACTCAGTTGATGAAGATGACTTCTACATCCCAAGAAAGTTAACATCTGTAACAATTACAAAGGAAACAACAATTGCAAGAGGTGCATTCTTCAACTGTGTAGATATTCAACACATTTACTTACCACAATCTACACTACAAAGAATTAACCAATATGCATTCTATAATTGTCAATCTCTAAAGGAAATGACAATTCCTAACCAAATTACATTCATCTTAGCAGAAACATTCAATTACTGTTCTAACCTAGAAGAATTGAATATGCCATTCATCGGCGGTTCTGCTAACGCTCAAGGCGCTGACTCAGTATTTGGTTATATCTTCGGTACAACTTCATATACAAATTCTTATGAAGCTCATCAAAAGCATGCTACAGGTACAAGACAAGGTGATGGTACTATCTCATATACATATGGTGAGATTTCATACTACATTCCTAAGTCATTAACAAGAGTATATATTACAAATACTAACATGGCTACAATACCATATGGTGCATTCTATAATTGTAGATTCATTGAAACAATCGAGATTACTGGTGCAGTTAAGTATGTAGAAGATTATGTATTCTATAACTGTCAACGCTTAACAGATATCTCATCTCAAGAACCTACACAAGAAAACGGAAACGAAAGAATTTGTCTTCCAAATACAGTTCTATCTATTGGTGCACACGCATATGATAACTGTATCAACTTATCATACATGGTATTACCAACATCACTACAAACTCTAAAGGCTCGTGCATTCAAGGATATGCATAAGATGACAGAACTTGTAGTACCAAATACAGTAACATTCATCGGTGAAGGTATCTTGAATGGATGTAAGTTAATGGCTGACTTAACAGTTCCATTCTTAGGCGAAACACAAACAAGTACAGGTGTTACAACTCTTGGTTACTTATTCGGAACAACAATTGAAAGAGCTACAATTGCAAATCTATTCAAGTCTAAGTTAACAGATGGAACAACTGTAGATGACTTATCTGCAGCAGATTTAGCTACAACTACAGGAATCTTCAATTCATATGATGTAGCTGATTACTTCTATGATGTTACAGAAAATAGCATTACATATAAGATTCCTAAGTCTCTTGTTACATTAACAATTACAAATGCTAGAACATTAACATATCAAGCTCTTGCAAATCTAACACATCTTGTAACATTAGATTTATCTCAATCTACTGGATTATTAACAATTGCAAACGAAATGGCTATTAATGATACTTCGTTAGTAACTGTTTATATGCCATATGATACAAAAGATGCTAATTACAACCCAGCTTCATCAACATGGTCATTAACATCAATTGGCGATAGAGCATTCTTCAACAGTACAAGCTTAACAAGAATGTCATTATCTGAAGGCTTAAAGACAATTGGTCAATACGCATTTGCAGGTCAATTAAATGATAGAGCAATCCTTCCAAAGGTAACTATCCCATCAACTGTTACAACAATTGGTGAATATGCATTTGCTTATAACGGATTAACAGATATCACAATTAGAAACGCAATTCTTGGCGATTACATGTTCTATCAAAACGATGAACTTGTAACATTAGTAGTTCCAGGAAGCGTTAACCAAATCGGTACTCATACATTTGCTCTTTGCGATAAGGTAGAGAATATCACTCTAACAGAAGGTATGATTAACCTTGGTGATTATATGTTCTACGATTGTGATAGCATCGAAACAATTACAATCCCAAGCACAATTGGTAATCCAAATGGTGTTACAGGTACTCATACATTTGCAGAATGTGACAACTTAGTTACAGCAAATATCAACAATCCAAAAGTTGGTAACCAAATGTTCCAAAACGATACTAAGTTAGAGAACGTTAACTGGCATGAAGACATTATTAGAGAATTAGGTATCGAAGCATTTGAAAACTGTATTGCATTGAAGTCAATTAAGTTACCAAGACTTATCACAAAGATTGAACAAGCAACATTTAAGAATTGTACAGGATTTACTTGGATTGAAATTCCATCTAACATTACTGTAATTGATACATCAGCATTCGAAGGATGTTATAACGTTGTTGATACTGTTGAAAACGGCGTAATTACAAAGCATGGTTTAACTATCCTAACATCTGTTGATTCTCAAACAGGAAAGCTTGTAGGCTTACAAGAAATTGGTGCTAGAGCATTCGTAGGATTGAATCAAATTACAGAATTAACAATTCCAAAGACTGTTGTATATGTAGAATCTGGATCATTCAGTGGATTATCTGCATTAACAACCCTAACAATTCCATTCGCTGGACAACAACGTGCTGATACAATGGATGGATCACAAGAACACTTATTTGGTTACATCTTTGGTTCTGTATCATATCCAAACTCTTACCCAGTAAGACAAAACTTCTCAGCATCATCAACTGGTTCAATTACATACTACATTCCAAACGGATTAGTAAATGTTAATGTAACTGATGATGATAACATTTGTTATGGTGCATTCAACGGATTAAAGACATTATCTGAAATCACTCTACCAGGAGAAACATTACTTGCTATTGATGACTACGCATTTGAAGGATGTTCATCTTTAACAAGCTTAGATATTCCATACACAGTACAATACATTGGTTCTCATGCATTTGCTAACTGTTATGCAGCAACAAGCATCATCTTTGTAAAGGATCCAACAACACAAAAATACAATATCCAAACAATTAAAGATCATGCATTTGCTAATTGTATTAACTTAACATCTATTGAAATCCCAGAAACAGTAACAACAATGGGACAAGGTATCTTTGCTGGATTAGAGAAGTTAACAACTCTAACAATCCCATTCGTTGGATACGAAAGAGGAGATACAACTCAATTAGAGGACGATGACTTATTCGGATTTATGTTCGGTACAGCAAGTGAAGATCCTTGGTATTATGCATTTGTAGATGGATATTGGGCTCATACTCAAGCTGGTTCTATCAATACTCATGACTTCAAGTTAATCCGTCAAAGATATTCAGATGAAGCAGTATTAGGTGGATACTATATCCCAATGTCTTTAAGAACTGTAACAATTACAGATGAAATCTTAATTGGATATGGTGCATTCATGAACTGTAACATGATTGCAACAATCAATCTAAATACAAACTCTTCAGTAACTAACCCAGGATGCTTATATACAATTTCAGATTATGCATTCTACAACAACTTCAGTGAAAGAGTTAACCTAAGTGTTGATTATGGTGAAGAAGATGAAGATCATAACCCAATCCTTGGTTTAACTCTACCTGGTCTTGTATATATGAATGCAAATGCTACACATAATGTAAACATCCCATCAAGAGTTCATACAATTGGTGCTCATGCATTTGATAACGATGACGAAATCGTATCTCTATACATCCCAGCATCAGTTATCGACGTTGGCGATTATGCATTTGCTTACTCTTCTGGATTAAGAACAATTACATTAGCAAACGCTTACATCGGTAATTACATGTTCGCTTACTCAAAGGCTGGCACAGCTCCAAATATTGTTGGTTTACAATCTATTACAATTCCATCAAATATTACAGAGATGGGCGCATATGCATTCCACGATTGTGATGCATTAACATCTATCACTATCCAAAATGCTTTAATCGGCGAAAGAATGTTTGATGATTGTGATGCTCTAACAACTCTAACAATTCCATCATCAGTAACAGCAATTAGAGATTATGCATTTGCAAATTGTGATGTTTTAGCTAACGTAACTATTCAAAACGCACTAATTGGTAGATATATGTTCTATAAGGACGTTTCTATCGTAACATTAGATACAACAAATAATTCTACTAACCATATGGCAGAAATTAGATATGGTGCATTTGCTGGTTGTGCAGGATTAACAAACTTAACAATCCCATTCGTTGGTAGATATGCATATAACGATGTAGATAGTGAACAAACTCTATTAGGTTACATCTTCGGTTCTGAAGAAGATGCTTCATCTACATTAACATATCAAAGATTTGCTGATGATGAAGAAGAAATTGGATTCTATATCCCAACTGCCTTGACAAATCTATACATTGTTCTTGAAACAGAAGTAGGTTATGGTGCATTGATGGGATTAAATACAGTTACATGTATTGAAGCATACGCATTAACAACAATTAATAAGTATGCATTCTATGATGATGTTGTATTAGTTAAGTTCAACGATAATATCGATAATGACTTAAATGATATTAATATCTCTGGCAATATTACAACAATTGATGATTATGCATTTGCAAGAATCATTTCTGCTACAAGATTAAAGATTTCATCTGCTTTAGTAACAATTGGTTCATTCGTATTTGCATACAACAACTCTTTAGCAGATATTACTATCCAAAATGCTAGAATCTCAGATCATCAATTCTATGCAGACTATAGTGTAGTAGAATTAGTAGTTCCAACATCTGTAACAGAAATCGATGATTCTGCATTTGGTAGAATGATTGGCCTAACAACTCTAACAATTCCATTTGTTGGTAAGCATGCATATACAACAGATTCTTATGAATCACTATTTGGTTATGTATTTGGTGAAAACTTAGAAGAAGGCGATGAATTCGATGAAGCTGAAGATGATTATGCAACAAGATATGCAGCAAGATTAGCAATAGAAGAAGTAACAGATTTAGCAACATATAAGTTACTTGCAAGACAACAAAGATATGATGCTACTCATACTAAGACATATTACTTCCCAGAATCTTTAGTTACTGTAAATATCACAAATGATACAGTAATTGGTTATGGTGCATTCATTAACGCTACTATCCAAAACGTTAACTTCTCAACAATTGAAACAATTATGGATTATGCATTCTATAATGCTGATTCATTAGTAAATATTAACTACTCAGACGAATTAACATTATCTTATTGTGATGTTCAATCTCCATACACAGTACCTACAGCTATTAACTTAGGTAACTTAGAAGTAGCTAATACATTAACATACATTGGTAATTACGCATTTGCTGAATGTGATAGCATCACAACAGTAATTATCCCAGCATCTATCAATAGCACAGCAACAAATCATAGTGCTAATCACTTCACACACGTATTTGAACACGATATAGCATTAATTAACATTGAAATCTTAGGTAACTTGATTGGTGAATACATGTTCGCTAAATCAGTTGCTTTAACATATATTGAAATTCCATCACAAGTAACAGTAATTGAAGATTACGCATTTGCTTATGCAACAGGCTTAGTAAATGCTGATGGTTCAAGAATTGTCTTCGATAACGCAATCGTTGGAGAATATATGTTCTACAAGTGTCAAAATATCTTAACAATGAACTTTGATGTCAATAAGGCCGGCACATGCAATGGTATGACAACAATTGGATATTCAGCACTTGGTATGTGTACATCATTAACAACTCTAACAATCCCATTTGTTGGTAACCATGAATACACAACAGATTGTTATGAATCATTATTCGGATATATCTTCGGTCAAGAAGAAGTTCAACTTGCTGCAATCCAAGTTAAGTATAATAGCGATTATCAAGCTAAGTACGATGAACTTTATAATGATTTATGGGACGATTATGTTGGCGAGAACCCAACTGCTAAGCCTGCTGAAATAATGGCATATATGGCTTCTATAGAAGAAGAGCAAATTATTCCACAAGCTACAGCTTATGCAGAAAGTCTAAAGGAAGATTTACCATCTACAATTAGAAAGACAACACAACAATATTCAGCAACATCTGATGAATATGAATTCTATATCCCAGTATCTCTAACTACAGTTACTATTGTTCGTTCAACAGTAATTGGATATGGTGCATTTATGGATGCAGCAGATTTAACAAGCATCACTCTTCCAGCACCACTTCTAACAATCGGAAGCAGAGCATTCGAAAGAACCGTATCTCTACCAAGCATCACAATTCCAGCATTAATTGAAAATATTGGAACATATGCATTCAATGATGATACAGCATTACAAACTGTTGTATTTGCTGAAACAGATGCAAATGAAGCTCAAATTACAGAAATTAAAGAAGGTACATTTAGAAATAACGTATTATTATCTACAATCATCCTTCCAAATACAATTGAAAGAATTGGTGTTGTAGCATTCGAAAATGCAAATTCATTAGTAACAACAACAATTCAAGCAGTTGATTATACATTGCCAACATCAGTTAAGTACATTGAACATCATGCATTCTACCATAACGTTGCAATGCAAGACGTTAAGTTATCTAATAGCGTATTAAGTATCGGAAGAGGAGCATTCGGTAAGTCTTACAACATTACATCTATCACTCTACCATTCGTAGGTGGACATAGATATACAGCAGTTGGAGACGAATCATACTTCGGATATATCTTCGATGACGCAGCAAATAACTTAGGTCAATATTCACATGATAATCCAGCAAATGAAGATGATATCTATTATGGATTAACAGGTATTACATCTGGTACATACTTATCTTACATACCAACATACTTAGCAAATGTAACAATCACAGGAGATACAATCATCGGTGAAAAGGCATTTGAAAATGTAACAATGTTAACAACATTTACATCTAACTCTGTTGAAGATATCCATGCATCAGCATTCTATAGAGCAACAGGATTAACAACTGTAACTCTTGGCGCCGTTCAAACAATTGGAGCTTCAGCATTTAGAGATGATTCATCTTTAACATACTTCAATAGAATAAATAATTACAATGTTAACTTATCTGATACTATTACAGGATTAGCAGAAAATGCATTTAGAAACTGCGATAGCATCACAAGCGTAAGAATTGGCGCAAATGTTGGTACATCAAGTGCAATTGGAACTCATGCATTTGCAGATAACGATGGTATTACATCTATCCTATTTGCAAACGCATCTATCGGTCCATACATGTTTGCAAGCAACACTGCATTAAAAGTATTGAATATTCCAGCACAAGTATCTTCTATTGGTACAAATGCATTCGAATATTGTACAGGTTTAGGTACAGCAGATAATATCACAGAATCTGATTACTCTGAATATAACAAGACTAATGCAGATGGATTTATTACATATTACACATTGTTACCAACTTCATACATTAAGTCAAAGGTAACATTTGAAAACGCATACATCGGACAATATATGTTCAAGGGTTGTACAGGTTTGAAGATTCTAAACATTCCAAATTGTGTAGAAATCATCGACTTTGCCGCATTTGATGCATGTACAGAATTAACAGCTATTAGAATTCCATTCATCGGATATTCTAAGTATCCAACTGATTCAGCTGGTAACCCAATTCAATCTGACGTTATTGCTACTACTTATGCACAACCAGGAGCATATCTATTCGGTTGGATCTTCGGTACAGATGAACATCAAGGCGAAGTAGCTGTAGAACAATTCTATAACTCAGCAAGACCAATTTCTGGATCTGAATCAGATGAAACAAATATCAAAGATGGTGTTGGTTATACATTCTACATCCCACAAAAGTTATGTACAGTTTACATGTCAGATAACGACAAGACTATCGGTCATGGTGCATATATGAATTGTAAGGATATCATCTCAGTAAGACTTCCAGATACATTGGAATACATTGGTAGATACGCATTCTATAGATCTGGTGTATCTGATATCGATATTCCTCAATCAGTTAAGAAGATTGATGATAGCGCGTTCGCTGGATCAGATATCGCTGAAATCACAATTTCTAATACAGAAATCGGTGTAATGCAATTCTATGGATGTAACTACTTAAAGAAAGTAACAGTTAAGTCAGATATCATCACAATCGGATACGCTGCATTTGGTGCTTGTACATCACTTGAAGAATTAATCGTTCCATTCGTAGGATATGACTATAACGATAAAGAAGGCGTAACAGATAATCAAAAGCAATTAGGTTACATCTTCGGACAAATCTCAGTAAATGGTACATATGCTGTTGAACAACAATTCTCAGCTAATGGTCAAAAGGCAACATACTACATCCCAAGAACTCTAAAGAAGGTTGTAGTAACTAACGATAACCAAATTAGTTATGGTGCATTCATGAACATGACAAATCTAACTTGTGTTATCTTACCAGATCAAAGAACATTAGATGGTGTAACTACTCCATTTACATCAATTGGCGATTATGCATTCTATAACTGTTCAGCTTTAGTTGGTGGCCATTATCTAGGATTTGAAATCTATAATGCTCAAGGTAATATCGTTGCAGATATCGAAAATATCTCAATCCAAGACAATAAGATTGAAGAAGTAAGAGCTACAAATGGTAGAGGTAAGGTATATAACGTAGCAATCGCTCAAGACAAGTTAGGATTCACAATTACAAATGATAATAGTGAAGTTGTAGCTGTAGTATCTAATGCAAATATTAGAAATGGTTACATCTTAGATATTGATGCTGAAGATAGTGCAGAAAATGCATTAACAGTTAACCTAAATAGAGACGTTAAACACGTTGTAAAGAGAATTCTTCAAACAGATAATACTCCAGAAATTATCGATATCGTATATGATACAGAAGATAACACAAAGGTTGCATCTGCTACTTTGAAGATTACAAAGAATAAGAAGTTAATGGATGAATATCTAAATGTTCTTATCGTTTACGCTCCTGAAGTTGTAACAAGAGCTGCTAACATCGTTGATGGTGTAATCACTGAAGAATTAGAACAATGGACAGAATATGGATACGAAAGAGGTGAAAGCCCATATCTAGATTTCGCAAATCAAATGATGAGAATCCCAGATTCTGTAACATACATTGGACAATATGCATTTGCAAACTGTACATCTCTAGAGAATATTAAGTATCTAGGAAATAACATTACTACAATCAATGCTAGAACATTCAGCAATTGTACATCTCTAAAGAATATTTGGAACAACCAAGGCGAAACAGGAATTACATTCGATTCTAATATTAAGAATCTTGGTGATTATGCATTCTTCAATTGTACATCTATTGAAAGCATTACAATTCCAGCTACATTAAATGGAAATATTGCAGAATTCGTATTCGCAAACAACGAAGACTTAACAAGCTTAACAATTCTAAACAACAGCATCGGTGCTCATATGTTTGATAATTGTGATAGCCTAGTTAATGTATCTATCCCAGTTACAATCTTAAGCGTTGGCGATTATGCATTTGCAAATTGTGATGATTTAGCAAATCTAGATATTAATAACGCAATCATTGGCGAATATATGTTCTACAATGATCCATCTATTACATCATTCACATCTGCAAATTATGATGAATCTGTATTAACAAATATTGGATATGCAGCATTTGGCGCTTGTACAGGCTTAACAGAAATGGAATTACCATTCATTGGTGAACACAAGCATGCAGCAAACGAAGCTGATTCTATCCAAACATTATTCGGTTACATCTTCGGTCATATCGAAAATGTAGGTTCTACTCCAATTGCACAAACATATACAAAGAGTGAAGTATCTTCAACAGTTCCAGTTTGTGTAAATCAAATTTGTGGTACAACAACTATCACATCTACTTGGGCACAACCATACATCTTCTATATCCCAACAAGTCTTGTAACATTAACAATCTTAAATAGCCAATACTCAGATAGCATTATCGGTTATGGTGCATTAATGAACGTTATCCTTCAAAAGGTAATCTTCACAACAATCGCAGAAATTAGAGATTATGCATTCTATAACGCAGATAGCTTAACATATGTAGGAAATAAGACATCTAACTTCCCACAAGCTAAGACATTCGAATCTAACTCAACTCTTGCAAGCATTGGTAATTATGCATTCTATGATGCAGATTCAATTGAAACTGTAGATATTAATGCATCTATTACAACATTAGGCGAATATGTATTTAGTAACATGGATGAAGTTGATACAGTATCAATCCATAACGCATTAATTGGTGCTCATATGTTTGATACATCTCCATCTTTGACATCACTAAATATTCCAGCATCAGTAACAACTATTAGAACTCATGCATTTGCAAACTCAGCTCTAAATGCTATTACATATCAAAATGCTGTAATTGGTGATTATATGTTCTACAACAACGACAACATCTTAAGTCTATCTGGACAAAATGCTATTCCAAATAACATTACATCTATTGGATATGCAGCATATGGTGATTGCGATAGAATTCAATCTATTACATTACCATTTATCGGATCTATTAGATATGCAGATGATTCAACAAATACAGATACATTCGGTTATATCTTCGGTAATACAGTAGTTACAGAATCTAACTTCGATGAAGTTGTTCAAAATGGTATTACATATTACATACCAAAGAGCTTAACAAGCGTAACAGTAACAGACGATACAGCAATTAAAGATTACGGATTTGAAGATGTATCTAAGGTTGGAACATTAGTTCTTCCAGTTGGACATAATGAAACAGCTATTAGCTTAATTGGACAAGCAGCATTCAAGGGAATGACAGCTCTACAAAACATCTATGTATTAGGTGGCTCAGCTAATAACTTACCATCAACAATTACAACAATTGGACAAGAAGCATTCATGAATGATAGAAACTTAGAATCTATCACTCTTCCAAGCGCATTAACATCTTTAGGACAAAGTGCATTCGAAAATGATGATAAGTTAGTAACAGTTAACTTCACAGGTAGAAACTTAACAGTTATCAACCAAAGAACATTCTATAACGATGCACGTCTAAAGAATATGACATATATCGCTGCTGATGGCGAAACAATTGTATCTGCTGCTAACACAATGTATATCCCAGATACAATTACAACAATTAATACAAAGGCATTCTTTGATAACGAAGCAATTGTTACAATGATCATCCCAGATTCTGTAACATCAATTGGTGCTTCTATCTTAGGCGGAGCTACAGCATTAGTTAATATTACATTACCATTCATCGGTTCTGTAAGATATGCTACAACTCCAGCAAATACAGATACATTCGGATATATCTTCGGTTCAGATACAATTAGAAACGAAAATAGTGTATATGTAGCTGTTCAAAACGATACTAACTACAAGATTCCATCTACTTTAAGAACTATCACTATTACAGATGATACAGCAATTAAGGCAGAAGGATTCAAGGGTGTAAATACAGTAACAACAGTTGTTCTACCAGCTGGACATTCAACATCTGACTTCACATTAATCGGAAATAAAGCATTCTTTGCAATGTCTGTTTTATCTTCTATCAATGTAACAGGTGAAACAACAAATATCTTACCAACAACAATTACAACAATTGGCGAGAGCGCATTTGAAGATGATGTTGCATTAACAACAATTACATTGCCAAGCGCATTATCTACATTAGGCGTAGCTGCATTTAGAGGTAATACAACTCTAAATACAGTTAACTTCACAGGTAGAAGTCTAACAACATTCAACAACTACATCTTCAAGAATGACCCAGCTTTAGCTAAGATGACATATGTAAGCGGTGATCAAGAACCTCAAACAATTGAAGCTGCAAATACAGTATATGTACCAGATACAATTACATCTATCGGTAATGAAGTATTTATGAACGATTCTTCTATCGTAAGCATCGTAATTCCAAATTCTGTAGCATCAATTGGAACATCTATTCTTGGTGGTGCATCAGGATTAACAACAATTACAATCCCATTCATTGGAAATGAAGCAACAAATCCATGTGATTATGATGAAGAAGAAACAACATATGATGCTGCTACTAAGGTATTTGCATATCTATTCGATAATACACAAAGAGCTTCAATGACAAGTGTAACTCAATACTATGATGCTACACATTCTGTAACAGCATATATGCCATCTGTAACAAGCGTTACAATTACAAATGCTAAGGTAATCCATTACGGTACATTCTACAACGTAGCAACTCTACAAAATGTAATGGTATCTCAACACCTAACAGCAATTGAAGCATATGCATTCTACAATACAACAGCATTACAACAAGTAAATGGTGATTTATCTGAATTAGTAACTCTTGGAAAGGCTGCATTTGAAAACTCTACAATTAATAAGTTCAATTCAGCAACTACTGGTACAATTGCTATCCCAGCTAAGGTAACTACTTTAGAAGATAACGTATTTAAGAATGTAGATAATATTACAACATTGACAATTCCAGCAAGCGTAGTAAACGTTGGCGATTACACATTTGCTGAAATGAATACATTGGCTAACGTAACAATCGGCAATAAGATAGTTGGAGCTCATATGTTCTTCAACGATATTGCTCTTGAAACATTAGTAATTCCATCAGATGCTACAAATGTTGGCGTAGCTGCTCTTGGTGGATGTACAGCTTTAGTAACATTAACAATCCCATTTGTTGGTGCAGAGAATAATACAAATTCTATCTACTCAACAGATAAGGTATTAGGATATCTATTCGGATCAGTTGAAAATGTATTATCTGATGCAATTACACAACATAACGTAACATATTACATACCAAAGAGCTTAAAGAACGTAATTATCACAGTTGATGATATTATCTCTGCTAACGCATTCGAAAATACAAAGGTTGAACATGTTATCTTCTCAACAGTAGCAGAAATCGGTTCAGATGCATTCAACAATGCAGATAGCTTAACATATGTTGGTGTACAACCTACTGAAGAATTCCCAGAAAAAGAAACAATTATCTTCAGCGATACTCTAACAACTATTGGACATAGCGCATTCAGAAATATTGATTCAATCGAAGTTGTAGATGTTAACTCTCATATCACTGCAATTGATGATTATGCATTTGCTAATATGAGCCACTTAGATACAGTTACAATCCATAACGCTCTAATTGGTAACCATATGTTCGATACAGCTCCTGCTTTGACAACTCTAAATATCCCAGCATCTGTAACTGAGATTAGAACACATGCGTTTGCAAATTCTGGATTAACAACAATTACATTCCAAAACGAATTAATTGGCGAATACATGTTCTATAACAACAATGCATTAACAACGGTAACAGTTCCAAATAACATCTTATCTATTGGATATGCTGCATTTGGTGGATGCGGAGCTATTACAACAATGACTCTACCATTCGTTGGTGCTAATAGATATGATAATACAAAAGATAATTATGAATTCAAGGCATTATTCGGATATATCTTCGGACATAAAGAAGAAGCTGATATGGCTGCTACAAAGCAAGATGATAAGTCAACAACAACTACACAAATCGTTCCAGTTGATGTATCTCAAACAACTCAAATCTCATCGGTTGCTGCTAACTCTACAGAAAAGGGATATACATTCTACATCCCAAGCGGATTAACAACAATTACAATTACAGATGATACAGTAATTGGTGCTGGCGCATTTATGAACATGCGTTATGTACAACATGCTACAATCCCAGCGGGAACAGAGCACATCCTAGAATCAGCCTTTGAAGGAGCTTTAGCTCTACAAAGCATAATTATTCCAAATACTATAAAGACAATCGAAACTAAGGCCTTTAAGGACGCTAGAGCCCTAACTACAGTTACATTCGAACAAGGAACACAATACTTATTAAGTATTGAAGCAAGCACATTCGAAGGCGATATCGCATTGACAACTATCCATTCAGATGGAGATACAACATTCAATGCATTCCCAGCTTCTGTAACATCTATCGGTACTAGAGCTTTATATAATACAATTGCTCTAACATCATTTGTTGTAAGAAATAATGTAACATCTATTGGCGCAGCATTCTTAGGCGGAGCTACAGCATTAGTTAACTTAACAATCCCATTCATCGGATCTGTAAGATATGCGACAACTCCAGCAAATACAGATACATTCGGATATATCTTCGGTACAGATACAATTAGAAATGAAAATGCAGTATATGTAGCAGTTCAAAATAACAATAACTATAAGATCCCATCTACTTTAAGAACTGTAACAGTTACAGACGATACAGCAATTAAGGCAGAAGGATTCAAGGGCGTAAATACAGTAACTACTATCGTTCTTCCTGCTGGACATTCAACATCTGAATTCACTCTAATCGGAAATAGAGCATTCTATGGTATGACAGCTCTATCTTCAATCAACGTAACAGGCGAGACAACAAATATCTTACCAACAACAATTACAACAATTGGCGAAGCAGCATTTGAAAACGATATTGCTATTACAACAATTACTCTTCCTGCTGCATTATCTACATTAGGAGCATCTGCATTTGCTGGCGCTAGTACATTAGCTACAGTTAACTTCACAGGTAGAAGCTTAACAAGTCTTGCTAATAATGTATTTAAGGATGATACACAATTATCTAAGATGACATATATCGATGGTAGTGTAGAACCTCAAACAATTGAAGCTGCAAATACAATCTATGTACCAGATACAATTACATCTATCGGTAATACAGCATTTGCTAACGATTCTTCTATTGTAAGCATCGTAATTCCAAATTCTGTAACATCTATTGGTACATCTATTCTTGGTGGTGCTTCATCATTAACATCAATTACAATTCCATTCATCGGAAATGAAGCAACAGATCCATGCGATTATGATGCGGAAGCAACAACATATGATGCTGCTAATAAGGTATTTGCATATCTATTCGATAATACTCCAAAGGCATCAATGGCAAGTGTTACTCAATACTATGATGAAACTCATTCAGTATCTGCATATATTCCATATGTAACTGATGTAACAATTACAAACGCTAAGGTAATCCACTACGGTACATTCTATAACGTAGCATCTTTAGAGAATGTAGTTGTAAATCAAGTATTAACAGCAATTGAAGCTTATGCATTCTACAATACAACATCTCTAGAAACTGTAAATGGTAATTTAACAGAATTAGTAACTCTAGGAAAGGGCGCATTTGAAAACTCTTCAATAACTAAGTTCAATTCTTCAACAACAGGAACAATTGTATTACCAGCTAAGGTAACAACTCTTGAAGATGATGTATTTAAGAATGTAGATAATATTACAACATTGACAATTCCAGCAAGCGTAGTAAGCGTTGGCGATTACGTATTTGCTAACATGGATACATTGGCAAATGTTACAATCAACAACAAAGTTGTTGGTGATTACATGTTCTATAACGATTTCGCTATTGAAACATTAGTAATCCCATCAGATGCAACTGAAGTTGGCGTTGGTGCATTAGCTGGATGTACAGCACTTGTAACTCTAACAATTCCATTCGTAGGTAAGACATACAACGATACTCAAGGATTAAGCGCAACAGATAAGGTATTAGGATATCTATTCGCAACATCAAGAGTATCTCAAGTTCAAGCTTACGAAGTTGAAGTAGATCAAGAAGTTGGTACATACTACATCCCAGCTACTCTAAGAACAGTAAATGTAACTAACGATACAATCATTTCTAACAATGCATTTAGAGATTGCACAATGATTACAACTGTTACTTTACCAGAATCTAGAACTCTAAATAGCACAGTTACTAACTTTGCTACAATTGGCGAATATGCATTTGAAGGCATGACAGCTCTAAATAGCATCGAAATTCCAACAAGCGCAACAACACTTGGACAATATGCATTTGCTAACGATATAGCCTTAGAGAGCGTTACATTCAAGGGAACAGGTATTACTACAATTTCTCAATATGCATTCGCAAACGATACAGCTCTTGCTTATATCAACTACGAAGAAGGCGATACATATAATGTAAATATCCCAACTAACGTTGCAACTATTGCATCTCATGCATTCTATGGATGTACAACAATGGAAAGCGTAGCAATGCCAGATACAGTTGTTGAAATCGGTCAAGAAGCATTTGCAAATAATACAGCAATTGAAGCTCTATCACTAAATGAAGGATTAAGAATCTTAGGTGAAAAGGCATTCTTTAATAATACTGCTTTATTAGCATTAGTATTACCATCAACATTAGGTGAGAGCCAAGGTGCTGTTACAGGATCTGTTGGTGATTATGCATTCGCAAATAATACATCACTTGCAACTTTGACAATCCATAACGCAACATTATCTAACCATATGTTCGATACAGCTACAGATCTACATGCAGTAGTTATCCCAGAACAAGTAACAAATGTTGGTATCTTCGCATTTGCAAACTCTGGATTATCTAGCATCGTATTTGAAAACGCTAAGATTAGTGATTATATGTTCTACAACAATAACTCACTTCAAATCGTAAATGTTGCTAATTGTGTAACAGAAATCGGCTATGCTGCATTTGGTGGATGTGGAGCTATTACAACAATGACTCTACCATTTGTAGGAAAGAATAGAGCAGCTACAGATATTGAAGGATTATTCGGATATATCTTCGGACATAATGAAGAGGCTGATATGAGCGATATTGCTCAAATCGCAGATGATGATACTCTAAGCGTTATCGATGTTGAAGAAGAAGCTTATACATTAACAGATGAAGATGTATTCTATATCCCAGCAAACTTAGCAACAATCTCTATTAAGAACGATACAGCAATCGCAGAAAATGCATTCATTAACTTAGAACAAGTAACATCAATTACAATTAACGAAGGCGTAACAACAATTGGTAAGGCAGCATTTAAGAATACAGGTATTACTTCATTCGCAGCTCCAAGATCAGTAACAACTCTTGGTGAACAAGTATTTATGGATGCTTCAGATATGGAAAGCTTTACATTCGCAACAGGTGGTAATATTAACTTAATCCCAGCAAGCGCATTCGAAAATGCAGGATTAACAAGCATTACATTCCCAAGCATTGTAAGAACATTAAATGCTAATGCATTTAGAAATACAAAGATTGCTCATTTAACAATCCCATCAACTATAACTGCTATAGGTGATCATGTATTTGCTGACATCGAAGAAATGGAAGATGCAACAATTTCTTCTAACTTAGTTGGTACATATATGTTCGAAAATAATACAGGATTATCTTCAGTAACATTTACATCAGGAACTATTAGAGAAATTAAGGAAGGTGCATTCAAGGGAGATGCAAGCTTACAAGATATTACAATTCCAGCAACTATCCAAACAATTTCTGCTCATGCATTTAACGGCGCTGATCTATTAACATTGACAATTCCAGCAAGTGTAGTAACAATTGGTAATTACGCATTTGCTAATAATACAAACTTACCAAAACTAGTTATCCCAGATAATGTACAAAGCATTGGTCTTGGTGCATTCAATGGTGATAAATCTATTACATCAGTTCTATTACCATTCGTTGGTGCAAGCATGAACGCTACAGGTTCTCAATCATTCTTCGGTTACATCTTCGGTAGAGAAGAATATGTAGGCGGAACCGAAGTTACTCAATTTATGAAGGAAAACGGAGTAAGAGTATCTTTCGAAAACGAAAACGGGCAAACAGTAAATGAAGAGAAGTTCTATGTACCATCTGGATTAATCAAAGTTGAATTATCTGCTACATCTGGTACAAATGGTAAGGGCGTATCTAAGATTACAAATGGTCAATTCTCAGGAATTACACCAATGGAAACATTAATCGTTCCATTCAACCTTGCTGAAATCGAAGAAGCTGCATTCAGTGGAGCTACAGGATTATATTATGTAGAAATTCCACAAAAGACTAAGACAATTGGTAGAGCAGCATTCGAAAATATGAATACAAACTTCTTCTTAATCGCATACTTCTCACCAGATTGGGAAGCAAACGATAATCCAGACTTCTATCAACAAACAAGACCAACAGGATGGCATTGTGCAGAAGGAATGTCTTCAGCAGAAAGATGGTACACAAATTACCCAGTATATGCTGATTATGCTTATGAATTATTCGTATATGAATTCGATAAGGAAGAAAGAACATTTACTATCGTAAATTACACAGAAGCATTAAAGGATTATGTATCTACTCATAGACAAATGTATAACAACAATACAGAATCTAGATTCATCCTTCAAATCCCAGGAAGAATCGCTGGATTACCTGTAACTGCTATTGCAGATGGTGCATTCGATTCATATACATTAACAGGATCTTATAAGATTAATGGTATTGATATCGCAACAGATATTACATCTATCGGCTCTAATGTAATTAGAGGGGACGAACACTTCATCGCATACATTAGACGTCAAATCCCACAAGATCAAACATCAGTATATGATGAAGAAAACTGGATCAACGGTAGCGCTATTGTATACTACGGATATGGCGAAACATGGATGTTAAATCAAGATACTGGATATTATTCAGTAAGAATCTCTTCTTCTAGATTCACTCTACAAACAGGTTGGGATGAAGTAGCTGGTGAATACATCTATACATACACAGGACAATACATTACTCCAGCACCACTTGTTGAAGATACATCTGTTGTAATTAGAGATGGTGTAAGACCTACATATACATTAGATGATGATTATATCATCACATATGCAAACAATATGCACGTTTCTTACAACGCACAAAGAGAGATTATTGCAGCAGCTACTGCTACAGTATCTACAAATGATCAAACAGTATTTACAGAAAATAATACAAATGTAATTACATTCAGAATTATTAGAAAAGAATTAATCGTATCTTTAACGGATGAAATGACATTTGAAGAAGAAACATACTGGTATAGAAATGAATGGTCAACAGAAGTTGCTGGTTATACACATGAAGAAGATCAATTATATGGTACTTTAAGATCTTCTGGATATGACGTTAAGTGGTCACAAGATGGTAATACAATCGTTGCTTACACAAGTGAAGAAAACGAATTCGATTGGGCAATTCCATGGAGCGTAATTGGACCAAATGGTGAAGATATTACAAGAGACTATTATGTAACTCTAGATGTTGATGTAACAATTATCCAAAAGACATTGTTAGTATACTGGTCTAAGACATCTCAAGAATACTCAAATGAATTCAAGACACCAGAAGCTACTGTATATATTAAAGAAGGTTACGTAGCAACAGAAGTTGTACCTCTAACAGTAAGAGTATATGCAATTGACGAAACAGAAGTTGTAGATGCAGAACACTTGAACGTAGGCGTTTATACAGCTGTTGCTTCAACAACAAATAAGAACTACTTCTTAACAGGTATTTCTACTAAGTATAAGGTAGGAAGAGTTGTATTAACTACACCATATATTAAGAGCACAATGGTATATACAGGTGAGGCTCAACATCCAGAAATCGACTTTAGCGATTATTATGGATATTATGCTGTAGATGCAAGCTATACAAGAGCTACACCAAAGAACGGAAGAGCATTAACTCTTGCAGACTTCGAATTAGAAGATATGTCAGCAGCAGATATGCAAGTTCTAGCTAAGACATATGCTAACTTAACATTCACAGAAGCTGGAACATATTACATCTACGCTATCTTATACGATAACGCTAACTATCAATGGCCAGCTACAGTTGACCCATACTATAGATCTCAAGTTTATGAAATCGAAATCACTGTAAGAAAGAGAGAATTAACTGTTAACCTTGGCGATATGAAGGTAGCTATCAATGGTGGAAACCAAACATATTACATCACAAGAGACATCGTAACAGGTATCTTAGATGGCGATGAAATCGAAGGTTCTATTACTGTTGATGCTTCTGAAGTACATACATATTACAGCTCAGAATTCAACACAATCTTATCTGTCACAAGAGGCGGTGTAGATAATAGACATAACTACAATATTAATATCAATGGTACTATTACAATCGAATATCCAAACATTTCAGACGTAGTTACTGTAAATGGATACGAAGGTGTTTACGATGGACAAGCTCATGGATTAGAAATCCAATTACCAGCAGTTCTTGCTAATAACTCTTCTAAGCATATTGGATATAGTACAGACCCAACAAATGGTGAATACCAAGATGAAGAATTGAAGTATACAGATGTTGGTAGATATAGAGTATTCTTCATTATTGAATGTGAATATTTCAATACATATTACTCATATGCAGATATTATTATCACTCAAAGAGAATATGATGTTGAAATTACTCAAGTAGTAGATACAAAAGAATATGATGGAACACCATTCGAAGTTTCTTACACATGCGATGCATCATTGAACCCAAGAGTTGTTTACTTCAAGGGTGAATCAATCGTTGAACAAGAACAAGCTATTGACGCTGGCGAATGGATTTGTAAGGTAATCGTTGATGAATCAGAAGATGGTAACTATGCTAGAACAGAAAGAACATTTGCATTCACAATTACAAAGGTTGATAAGACATTAACATTATCTGATGCTAAGCAATACTTAGGTAATTATGCAGATAGATATACATATGAATCTACAACATACTTAGGAAACGGAGATACATTATATGTAGATTATAGAATCAACTCTACAGCAACTGGTACATATACATACTCAGCTGAACAAGTTGAAATCATTGAAATCTATGCTAAGAGAGGAAGCTTATCTTCTACAAATAACTACAACTTCACGTTAGAAGAATTAACAGTCGCATTAAGCAGAGCTAAGGCGTTAATCGAAGTTCTAGAAATTAATAGATCTAAGACATACGATGAAGATGCTTATGCAAATCCAACAGTTAAGTCATCTTCTGTAGGTAATAGATATTACGCATACTATGAAACAGCTGAAAAGGCTGCTGCTGCTCGTGAAATCGTTTTAGCAAATCCAACTCAAGCTACATTATTATCAACAGATAGAATGGCTACTAACCCAGTAACAGTTGGAACATACTACATGTTAGTTGTAGTAGATGGCGATGATAACACAGATCCAAACTGCTCAGCAGTATTACCAGTAACAATTAATACATGCGTATTAAGAGTTGTACCTCTAGCTACATCTTTAACATACGAAGGTGCTAGAATCTATCCAACATTCGAAATTGAAAACAGCAATAAGGTAACACTTGCATACGACATGGTAAGCGGTGATGGTATCAATGTTGGACCACAAAGAGTTAAGGTATCTCTAGCAACTGCAAACGATAACTATACATTCGCAGTAGACGAATTCGATTACGTAATTAACAAGGCAAGATTAGAAGTCGCTGTTGAAGCTACTAAGTACTACACAGAATACGAAATCTGGGTTGGCGACTTTGCTAACTTCGAAGCTGTAGGTATTGTTCATAACCATACTCTTGAAGGTTCAATCGCTTCTAAGAAGTACACAGTAGGTTACTACACATCTTTAAGCGACTTCGTATATAACGTAGATGTAAGAGATGAACATGGAGAAATCGTTACAGACAACTACAATATCGTTCTTGCTCTAAATGTAAAGATCCTATATCCAACAGTTGCATACACAGTAACAGATGGCGTTCAAGTAGTAGATGAAGATTCAAATCCAATACCAAATGAACATAATGTAACTTATGTATATAATGGTTCAATGCAATACGCTAAGATCACAAGCACAGTATCTGGCGCAAGAATTACATATGCTGAATTAGGTTCAGCAAGATATACATCTGCTACAATCGGATTGAATAATGCTGGAACAAAGGATATCGCATTTAAGATTACAGCTCCATACTGTGAAGATGTTGAAGGTATCATCCACTTAACAATTGAAAAGGCTACATTAAATGTTGCTACATTAGGATTTGCTAATAACTACAAGACTCGTTATGACGAAAACGAACAAACAGATTGGTACGTTAAGGATTACGATAGAACTCCAGTAGCATTCACATATACATTAGGACCTATCTCAGTTACAGGAACAGTAACATATCATACATACAATATCCATGGTGTATATGAATATACAATCCCAACTCCAGTAAGAGTAGGTAAGTATAGAGCATTAATTAGCTTTGCTGAAACAAGCAATATTAACTACTTCGAAAAGGAAATCTTAATCGAAGTTCAAGTAGGTACTCCAACAATTACGATTCCAAGTACATATTTGAACCAAGTATACACAGGTAAGCCAGTTGAAGATCCAAAGGTTGCTACATCAATCGTATCTTCTACTCCAAGAACATATGAATACTACAAGTACAACTTACAAGGTGAAAGAGAATTAATCGCAGTAACTCATAGCTCAGGCAATGAAGAACATCCAGTATTAGATGCTGGTGCATACATGGTAGCTGTAACAGTTGAAGGTGATGGACAATATGCTACAAAGACAGAGAACTTCAACTTCACAGTAGCTCCTCGTTCAGTAAATGTAACATGGAGTAATTTGAGATTCACATATGGTGCTTATGCTACAGCAAATGAATATAAGCCAACAGCTTACTACTACGATATCGATGGCGAAGCACAATACGCATTTATCTCAACAAATATGAGTACAATCTATGTTGGTACTTATACAGCTACTGCATTAGCTGAAGATCAAAACTACAGCGTTGTTAATAACGAAACAACATTCACAGTAATTAAGAGAGATATTACTGTAGCATACGTTGATGAATATGCAGTATACGTTAAGGATCAAGATATTGTATACAACTTCAATTCTGCAGAAGATTTAGACATCGTAAGCAACTTAGCTTTAGGCGATGTATTAGATATTACAATTACTCTAGAAACTCCAGAAGTTAAGACATATACATCTGCTTCAGACTTCATATATGAAGTTTCTATCACAAATCCAAATAGAGAAGGTTCATTCAATGAATGTTATGAATTAACTCTAAAGATGTTCGTTGATGTAAGAGAAAAACCAATCACAATTACAATCAACAATGAAAATCATGATATCTATAATGCAACATATAGAGTAACTGAAGCATATAACGGATTACAACACTACATCGACGTAACAATCCCAGAAGATTGTACAATTGAATACTTCGTAGGTGAAGATTATGTATCTACAGCTCCAAGATATGTAGATGCAGGCGAATATAAGGTATTCTATAGAGCAACTGGTGATGGCTATGAAGATGTTGAAAGCTACATGCTTCTTGTAATTACAAAGATCGACTTCGCGTTCGAAGCTATGAACTTCGGGAAGACATATGATGGTGAAGTTGTTGCTCCAACATACATCATTGGTAACTATGATGGTCCACATTACATGAGCTATACATATTACAATGTTGAAGATACAGAAATGACAACTCCAATCGCAGCTCCAAAGGATGCAGGCGAATATATGGTAATTTGTAGCTTAATTGGAAGCACAAATTATAACCAAACAACAAAGAGCTATATCTTCACAATTAGCAAGTCTACTCCAAGATTTACATTAGATATGAGCAAGTTGTTCAGAACATATAACGGTGAAGAAGTAGAATTCACAGGAATTACATATGATGAAGATTCTAAGCCAATTACTGGAGATTATGACTTATATGCAACGGATGCTGAATTAACATACAAGTTCTATAACTTAGATAGAGAAGAAATTCTAGCACCAAAGAATGTTGGTACATATTTGGTTAAGTTCTTCACTGAAGAAACATCTAACGCTCGTGCATTTGAATCTGACTACTATACATTAGTAATTGAAAAGCTTGATGTAACATTCGGTAAGGTATATGCAGAAGAAACAGACTTCGATGAAACAACATTCACTGGAACTGCTTACACATTCAGCAATGTATCTATCTTGAATAATACATACGGATTCACATATAGCGGTACAATCTACTCATTAGAAACAGCTCAAGGCGAATATACAAACTCTGAAGCATTTGCTACATCAACAGGCTTCAAGGTTTACCTAACTGGTGTGGATGTAACAAGCAACATTAATATTAAGTTCGCGTTGAAGTTAAGAATTGGTCGTGCATCTTGTGCAGAATTAGTAACATGTCCAGATGTAACAGTAACATACGATGGAAATGAACATACAGTAGAAGTAGGTATTTCTAACAACTTCGTAGGTAAGTACTCAATTACATACGAAATCAGCAACAATTCTTACTCTACATCAATCCCAAGATATGTAAATGCTGGCGAATACACAATTAGATATAGAGTAACATCTACTAACTACGCTACATACACAAGCACAGCTAAGTTAACAATTGAAAAGAAGGCAGCTTCTATTACTGAAGTTGAATCTCTAAATAAAGAATATGATAAGAAGGCTGTAGTAAATCCAGAAGGATTAATCGAAACTGATGGCGAAATCGTTTATACATATTATTCTAAGGTTAATAATACATATGTATCTATGAATACTAACCCAGTAAATGCAGGCTTGTACAAGTTAGTAATCTCTACAACAGCAGGAGATAACTATGCTGCTGGATTATATGAACAAGAATTCGAGATTTCTAAGTATCAAGTAACTCTTGTATGGGCTGGCTTAACTCAAAACCATACAGGCGATTCTATCCTACCAACAGTTGAGACATTAACTCAATTGCCAGATTCAGTTGTAATTACAATTGCTGAACCTCATATCGGCGTTGGATCTTACACAGTAACAGCTTCTATCAACAATAGTAACTATGAAATTAAGAATGCTACAGAAACATTTGTAATCACTAAGGCAGAAGTGAAGATTGCTTCAGTTCTAACTAAGACATACTCTGGAGCCGCATATAGCGTTGCTACAAGCCCATATTACAATATTTCGGGTACTAACTCGTTCGTAGCTGCAAATGACGCTCAAAATCCATATTACGAAGTAACATTGTCATTGAAGAACGCTCAAGACTATGTATGGAATATTGATGGCGTTGTAGATAACGAACATACATCTATTAAGGTAAGAGTTGTAATTAACCCATTATCAATCGCTAGCGACATCGTAACAATTGGCGAAATTGAAAATATGTACTATACAGGCGAACAAATTAAGCCTCTAGTAACAGTTAAGTATGCTGCTGCTAACTTAGTAGAAGGAACAGATTATACATTAACATATGGCACAAATACAGCTGTAGGACAAGGAAGCGTTAAGGTTACAGGTATCGGCAACTTCTCAGGCGAAAAGACGATAGTATTCGGTATCGTTGAACAAAAGATTGACATCGATACATACTGGGCTCAATTCAACCCAACATACTACATCTTACCTAACTTAAGTGCTAAGACAGGATTTACAGCATGTGCTCGTCCAACATATGACGGAAAGATTTATGTTGTTAAGTTAGTACCAAGTGCACAAATGAAGGTTGGCGACTTGATAGCTCTATTAAGCGAAACTCAACAAGAATCTGTTAAGGTATTCTATGCTAATGGTACATTAATGCAAAAGTCTTACTATAACTCAACAATTCTAATCACAGGCATGAGAGTAATGCTTACAGATAACAATGTAATTACTGATGATCTATACATCGCATTAAGCGGCGATATCAATGGCGATGGTGTTGCTAGTGCAGCAGATTTGAACATGTTAAAGAAACACTTAAGAGGTACTCCAGGTATCGCTGGTGTAGGTGCAATTGCAGCTGATATCAATGGCGATTGCGTAATCAACGTAGCCGATGTATCTCAATTTACAACATGGGGTTAATGCTAAATAATTATTAAATATATAGCAAATACATTGACATTTTACATAAATTTTACATTACTAAAAAATGAATATATTTTGCCACATCGTGTATAACTTTTGTCAAAAGTGATGGCAAGCGGCAACTTTGAAAGCTGAGAAAACGGGACTGTAAGAGGTGGGGGACTACACATTTTAATTATTTATTTCTATAATAATAATATAAAAATAAGTAAGGGGTTCTGTAAAAAAAATGAGACAGGGGACAAAGGGCATCAAGTATATTGTGATTTTGTTGGTTGCTATTTTAGTAGCTAGCATAGTTGCGGTAAGCCTTATCTTCTCAGAAAAACTTTACAACAATCAAAATTCAACAGTAAATCTATTATCATACGACTTAGACAATAGTATTTCCGTTTCAGACATGACATTCACAACAGTTGAGAGTAATCATACTGCTACTTTTACAGGTCTAAAGTCAACAGTTGATTTAGATACACTACCAACAACATTAGACATTCCAAAGAGCGTTACAATTAACGACGTGGTTTATACAGTCAACAAAATTGAAGAGTTTGACTCTGCAAATAAACCAAGATTAGGATATATCACAGCGCTTGTTGTCCCAATAACGGTTGCATACATTGCTCCAAAAGCATTTGAACCATTCGTATCTCTTCAATACATCAGCATTCCATTTATAGGAACAGCTAAAGGTAATGATGATAACGAAGCTCCATTTGCTTCAATGTTCTCAGATAGACAAACAACAATTCAATTAGCAAAAAGCAAAGCATATCCAACAACAATAAATGGCTTAAACAACAAGAACAACATTTGTCCATGGTATGAAGGGGATAGTATCAATGGTGCTACAGAATTCTATTATTCATTACCAGAACAATTAACAACTGTTGTTATTACAGATGAAACATACCTTCCAGATAGACCATTCTTCGGAATTTCATCATTAGTTAGCGTAAGATTTGAGAAAGTTACATCTTTAAACTCAATTGCTATGTTCCACAACTGTACAAGTTTAGTAGATGTTTATCTTCCAGACCAAGTTCAAGGTTTGGGCGAATATATGTTTGGTAACTGCGAATCGTTAATCGAAGTTACAATCCCATATGGTATCAGAGAAATCCCACCATATATGTTCACAGGATGTATCAAATTAGAAACAGTTATAGTACCATCAACAATTGAAACAGTATCAGAAGGTGCTTTCTATCAATGTACTGAACTTGATAGTATTAAGCGTTATGGTTCAAATAGAAACTTAGTTGTAAGCGAAGACGACACATTTGATTTACCAAACTCTGTAAAGACAATTGGCCCAAGAGCTTTCTTCGGTTGTAAGTTCACTATTATTAACATGAGTGCTCTTACATCTTTAACATCAATCGGATCAAGTGCATTCCAAGCTTGTAACTACATTACAGCTATGTCATTACCATTTATCGGTTACGAAAGAGGTAATACAGAAGCAGCTGAAGATAAAGCTATGTTCGGTTATATCTTTGGTAATACTGGCGGTGGTACAATTCAAGCTTATGGTGATGGCTCAGGTGCGCAACAATCATATGCTATTCCATCATCATTAAAATCTATCGTTATTACAAATGAAACATATGTAGCACGTGGAGCGTTAAGTAATTTCGCTTATGTACAAACTATCGTATTAAATGATGCTATTACACAAATCTCAGAAAGAGCATTAGAAGGATGTACAGCATTAACTGACTTAACAGTTCCATTTGCTGGTAACTATCAAACAGATTCAAATCTAGCAAGTAAGTATTTCTATAAGATTTTCGGACCTAACTCTAAGACAGGCACATATAATGTAGGTGGATATTATGTTCCATCATTACTTGCTAAATATACAATTACAAACCAAAAGTATATCTGGTCAGGCACATTACATAGTTTCACATCATTAGAAGTGCTTGAAATTACAGATAAGACATATCAATTGGATGAACAAATTCTATATAACAATAATAAGTTAAGAGAAATTACACTTCCATTTGTTGGATGGCAAAGAGGAGAGCGTGCTATTTCTCACTACACAGAATGGTGGTTAACACAAAGAAGAAAGAATTCAGTGTCTTGGATCTTCTCTTTAACATCATCTGGTTCAGAAGAATATCTAAATGATACAATGCGTTATTATGATTCTTATAGAGTTTGTGTTCCTAAGTCATTAAGAAGTATCACAATTACTGACGAAACAGTAATTGGTACTTGGTCATTTAGAGGATTCAGAAGTATTACTGATTTGGCTATTACAAATAATCCATCATATGTAGCTGAATCATGCGCACACGATTGCGGTAATATTGAAAGATTAACTATTCCATATATTGGTAGTGACTCAAATCCAAATGGTGCAACAGCAAGAAATTACACATTAGGCTGGATGTTTGGTACAGCTGAGTACACAAACTCTTATTCAGCATATCAATATGGATATTATTATAGATTGCCAACTAAGTTAACAAACGTAATAGTTAATCCATATACTGTTACTGTTCCAGGTTATGGTTTTGCAAATGCAAGAACAATTACTGCTATTACATTAGTAGGCGCAATCTCTAAGGTATCTGCACATGCATTTGAAAACTGTTCATCTCTTGCTCACTTAATTGCAGATGAAGCAGTTTACACAACAGTTGGAGATTATGCATTCTCAGGATGTTCAAAAGTAGCTGTCTTATATCAAGCTAATAATGATGCGTCATTTATTCCAGCAACAGTAACAGAAATTGGGGCATATGCATTCCAAGGTACAGCGATTTCTTCTATTGACTTCGATCAATTCCATAAGATTGGAGATTATGCATTTAGAAACTGTTTAGAAATTACTTCAATTGCAGTGCCAGATATTACACACGAATCTACTCTAGAAAGTTTTGGAGAAGGTGTATTTGAAGGCTGTGCATATTTAACAACTGCAACAATCGGTGCTGGAACTGCTACTAAAGCTTTATTTAGAAATTGTACATCTCTAAGAGAACTTGATTTAACAGGTATTACAACTAAAGTGCCAGATTCTATGTTCAGTGGATGTTTATCTCTAGAAAATGTAACTTTAGATGACGATACAACAGTTATTGGCTATCAATCATTCTATAATTGTAAATCATTAAAATCATTCTTAATTCAATCTCATATTAAAGAAATTAAAGATTATGCATTCTCAGGATGTACTGGTCTTGAAAATATGACAATCCCAAGAAATGTAACAACTATTGGTGTTCATGGTTGGGAATATTGTAACGATGACTTCTACTTCTTCGTATACGACCCAGAAGCAGATTGGTCACAAGGATGGTCAGATAACTGGAATTGTAGTTTCCCAGTATATATTATTGGTCAAGCTGATGAAGCAATGTTCAAATATGAATATTTCGCAGACTTAAAGGGATATCTAATTAAGAGTGTAGCAGATGGCGTTATGTTGACAGATCAAGTAAGACTTCCAACAAAGCATAACGGCGTTAAGATTATGGGCTTAATGGCGGATGCTTTAGCAGATCAAAACAAGATGACATCAGTTATCCTTGGTGAATATACAAGAGTTATTGGAGACGGCGCTCTACAAACAGGAAAATCTCTAAAGGTCTATATTGATGTTCCATCAAATTCATCTCAAGTTGTAAATGCAGCAGGAGAGGGCTATGAACCAATTATCACAAGAGAATATGACTGGTTGTCTTCTGGTATTATTTACTATGGCGAATATTGGGATTATGCAGGATCAAATGTAGTAATGCCATATCTATTAGCTTCAAAATTTGTAGTAGAAGTTGATACTGATTATGATTATTACTATGACGGAACAGCTCATACTCCAGACATTAAGTCGGTTACAATTCAAGGCCATATCGTAGATACTGATGGTTTATTGAATTTAGCAAAACATAATGATGTAGATGTTAATTTATTCAATATTGAATATGTAGACAATATCGTTGCATCAACTCCAGATAGATTAGCTAAAGCTAAGTTAACAACAAATGCAACAAAACTAAATAATAGAAACGCAAACTACGATAAATTATTAGATAAGTTATATATGACAGGTACTGCCACAGGTACATTCGTCGTTAATAAGAAGATCATTGATATTTATCCAAATGGTGGTCACTTCGAAACTGATTATGGTACAGGATGGAGCAACTATCGTTGGGATGACAACAACACAGAAGGTTTAGAAGATACAAACTTTGTATTAACTGGACATTTAACTACAGAATATAACGATGCAGATACATATAAGTCTGTAGGTGTTGCAGGTTTAGGTGAGTTCACTCACTTTAGATGGATTACAACTCCAAGAGTATATCTTGGTGGTAATGATGTTACAGTTAATTTCACATTTGAATTGAATTCATGGGGTGGAACATTAGATTGTCCATATCTAGAAGTAGTTATTAATCCATTAGATGTAATGGTTGAATGGACTGGTGGTTCTTGGAGTCAAAACAATATCTTCTATTTGTGGCCATACACAGGAAACCCAATTTCACCAACAGCTACAGCAAAGACAAAGACAGGCGCTATTATTAATAATATTATTAACGCATATGCTGACGTTACATTAGCAGATGAAATTCCAGTATACCCATCATATTGGGTAGATGATCAAGGCGTAGAGCATGTTGATCCAAATGCTGGACCATATCCTGCAAAAGCTGTATTAACATCAACAAAGAACTACAATCTTGTTAAAAAGGTTGGAGAAACATATGAGGATATAGAATATGAAACAGTAAATTATCATGTAAAGAAGGGCTTAATTACTATTGATTTACACGATAATAATTACTTAATCGGATATAACGAAGATTATTGGAGCAAGATTTCTACTCCAGCAAGCCCATGGATTAACGAGTATACAGATACATACTCAATTACAGGTATTAATGCAGGTTCAATCTTCTGGGGCGAATTAAGAAGTGCAAGTAATAATAAGGGTACTCATCTTGCAAACACTTCTATCAATTGGGTACCACAAGATTTCAAGACAAGCACAAATGATGCTGAAACTCTTCCATTCTATATTTATAGAGAAATTAGAGAAGTAGAAGGTGAAGGCGATAATGCAACTGTTAAGATTACAAGAGTAGATGAGAATAAGTACTACGATGTAGTCGTATCAGGGCAAATATATGTTGTATATAATACATTTGATATTAAATATTATGTAGATGCTGTAGATAATAATCATAGAGTAAGTACAACTGTAACATACGATGGACAAGGAAGAAGAATTGATAGAATCGTATATCAAACTGAAGGTAAGAACCATCAATTAATTGCGCACGTAGAAAATATTGGTGTTGCACAAGACGTATTAATTTACAGATATGATAGTTCTACAGAAAGTACAGATCCACTATCATTTAAGGAATTAGGAACTTATGCTGTAGGTGTAGAAGCTCAAAGAAAGAACTTTGACACATATTATACAAATATTAATCTAGAAGTAATTAAGAGCGATATTATCCTTGGCGATTTCGATCAAGAATATGATGGACAACCAATTGATGGCTATGCTCGTGTATTAAAGATTTCAAATGCACTATACGATAATTTAGCTACAGCACAATATAATTCATTAACATTTACATATTATAAGGCTAGTGATACAAACTTCACTAAAGCAATTCCTGCTCCATCTGCAGTAGGTGATTATGTTGTATATGTACATGCAGATGAATCAGAATACTTCAACGGAATCGATGTTGAAATAGAGTTCACAATTAGTAAGAGACAAATTATCATAGACGTAAGAGATCCTAATAACACTATCAACGACAATATTGAAGATAATAGTGCTTATGCGGAAAATAAGGTATATGATACATATATTTATTCAGTAGTTGTTCAATTAGATAGCGATAATAGTAAAGTATTAGAAACTGACCAATTAACAGGTGTTCTAAAGACTGTTAGTGCAATTCCTCAAATTTATAATGCAGAAGATACAGAAACAACTTATTGGTATTGGTCTCCACAATGGGCCGTATACAATAAGAGCACAAAGGAAAATGTAACTTCATCTTATGAAGTTATCCTAAAGGGTGCTTTCGAAATTCTAAATAGAACAATTGTTTATACAGCAGAAGATGATTTGGATGCTCCATTTGATGGATATCCACACAAGATTGTTGTTGATGTTCAATCTCCATTAACAGGAACAACAATCTATTACACAACAACTCCATGTAACAATGAAGAAGGCGATCACGATATTAAGTGGAGTCTAATTAATCCTACATATACAACTCCAGGCGAATATCTTGTTTACTTTAAGATTGTTGGGGAATATTACACAACAATTTATGATCACGCAATCGTAAGAATCGTTGAAAAGACAATTACTTATGAATTACCTGATTTAATTATTGATTATGATTCATTCGATCATGAATTTATTATCGAGCCAACAGATCCATATTATGCATTAGTTGAATATAGTGAAAATGGTACTGATTATACTGAATTCCCACCTATCTTAAATGAAATGAAGGTATACAAGATTTACTATAGAATTACAGCTCCAAACTATAAGACTGTTGATACATATTGTGAAGTTGAAGTAACAGATTATTATTTAACAGAAATAGTTGAAGATCAACACTTCACAATTAACGATACAACTGGACCATATACTGGGCTTGCTTATTATCCAGCTGTGACATTAATGAGCCCATTAACAACAGAGAATACAACAATTTACTATAGATTAGATGAAGATGAAAATTGGACAGTAAATCTAAACCTAACAGAAGCAGGTTCATATGATGTTTGGGTAAAGATCTTCTCTCCAGGTTATAGAGTATTTACAAAGAAGTGTAAAGTAACAATTACACCTAAGACTTTTGATGGAGTTACTGTAACTGAATTTGAAGGATTCTTCGATAGAAAGTACCACTCTGTAACAATTTCAGGCTTAGAACCATATGAAAGTTATGGATATACAATCTACTATTCTAGAGACTACAACTCTCAAGACTCTGGCGATGGTTGGTCAACAACTCAAATCAGATTTAAGAATGCATCAGTATCTGCAATACCAGTCTACATTAAGATTAGTGCACCTAACTTTGTAGATAAGTATTTCAGTTCACATATCTTTGTAAAGGTTTCTCCAACTCCTCCATCTGCAGTTGCAAAAGAAGATTGCATGGAATTTGAATATCAAGGACAACCTTTATCTACTAACCAAATTAGATCAATCTTCAATACAGTACATGATGGCGATATCATCATTAAGTACTATCTAGCTACATATGATGATTTATTTGAAACATTAACTACTTCTATGGAAAAGATTCCATATGCTCAAGACTTAGGTTACTACTATGTTGAAGTACAATTCGTAAAATCTAATAACTGTCTTGCAACATCAGCAACTGCATACTTCAAAATTGTTCCAAGAAAGTTATATCCAATATACGAGGAAGAAATCCAATACACAGGATATAAGATTAATCCAGTCTTCACATACTCAATTGTGGATCCAAATGCAGCACCTGCTCAACCTCTTCCAGAAGACGAGGATGATGATTTCCCAATTGATATTGAGCCAATCGTAGATGTAGAAACAGAAGTATTATACGTATTGACTGGCGCTCCAGACGACGCAGAAGAGATGCTAGAATTAGGAGAATATGAATTTACATTATCTCTATATCCAAATACTGGTAATTATGTATTAGCAACTCCTGTTGTAAATATCACTGTAGTTCCTCAAGAAATCAAGATTTATATGAGAGAAACAGGGGATTACTCAGTTGGTAATCCATGGGTTAAGTCAAGTGATGAAGCTCCTAACGATAAATTAGGCGGATTTGGTAATTATATTACCGAAGGACATATCCTTGATGGACATAAGCTTAAGATGAAGGTTGAAACATCAAGCTATGAACAACAAACATATGTATATATTGAAAACCCACAAGGAGCTCAAAGCAATTACATCCTTGTTACATACGATGTAGTTGAATTAGATGAACAAGGCAACGAAAAATTAGATGAGAGTAATGAGCCAATATCAGTATTGAAGTACTACCACTTCACATTCGATATTAAAGTAAAGATTCAATTAGCTGAATTAGAATATGAATTTGAAGATATTGTTATCGAATATGATGGTAACTCTCATACTCCACTTGTTGTAATTAATGATCCAAAGGTTCAAAATGCTAAGGTTTATTACTCATTAGATGACCCAGATGATCCAGAAACTGGAGCACACTGGGTAAGCTCATTGCCAAGTTATAAAGATGCTGTTATTATCCCAATCTATCTAATGGTAATTTCAGATAACTATGACCCACTAATTGCAAGCATTAACTTTGAAATTAAGATGGCACATCTAAAGATTGATGTTGACGAATTCGACGAAACATATTCTGACGAAGATTACGAAATTACATATACAGCAACAAATAGTGTAGGAGTTTCAGTAACTAACCTTCCAGAAGCATACAATGTATTATATTATCCAACAAGTAAATATGATTTAACATTCCTTGAAGATATGTATGATGCAGAAGATTATTTCAATGATGACTATTTAAATGCTGCTACATGTATGCATAATGCAGGCGAATATTATGCAGTAGTTCTATACAGAGCAGACTTGAACTGGCATATGTCTTACGGAATTGGAAAAGTGACACTAAAGAGACGTCCACTTCATATTACACTTCCACAAAACCAAGTTAAGACATCAAATTACAATGGTGAATATCAATTCATTTACTTATCAGGTGCTACATATGAAACAGCTGATTTAGTACCAGGACATGCAATCTTAACATCAAAAGGTATCAATTCATTAAGAACAATCTCTGCAAATGCAGGTACATATACTGCTGAGATGTTAGATTTTGAATCAATCTACATTTATGATGTAGATCGTAAGACAGTTAACTTATATATGAACTACTATCCAGTAGTTACTAATGAAATATCTATTGTAATTAACAAGATACCATTTACATTCACTGTACAAGGTGGTGAATTCCCATATTCTGCGAACGAAGATAAGACAGATATCAAGCTAGCTCAACCAATTATCTACGATCCATCATATGGTAAACAAAAGTTATTCTTCGATAACCCAGCTCATTTCACATATTATGATGTAGATGAATACGGTAACCCAACAACATGCTTAGGTATCGATAATGTTTATGACGTTGGTACATATTATGTAGTAGTACAATTTGACGAAGGTACAAACTACTTAGAATATACAGATGATGACGTAGCAGCAATTGTTACAATTACTCCAGTTGAAGTAGAAGTTATTTGGGAAAACAAGACACTTGAATTCAACAATACATATCTAGCACCAAAAGTAACATATAAAAATGTATTGGATGAATCAATTGATTTAGTTCCAGTTCTACAAAAGAAAGTATCTACATTTGACTTACAAGGAGTTGAAACAGTTTCATATGATTATGTAAATTCTGTTCTACTAGCAGGTTCTTATAAGGCATATGCAGAATTTGCTACAACAGATATCTTATCTATGAACTATGTATTGAAGGCAAATACAATTAATAGTATCTTCAAGATTACACCTGTAACATATACAATCGATGTAAATGACATTTCATACAATAGACAAGACGTATGGAATATGAAAGTATATCCAAGTGACCTAGAAGGATTCTTAGATGGTATGTCTTTAACAAATAGCTTTGATGGCGGAGATTACGCTAGATTAGCTACTAAGTCTTTCGCAGAAGGTAGATACCTAGTTTCAGATGAAATTAACGATGTAACATGGACATATACAGTTATTGGTAAAGATAATATCGATGTAACAAACAGCGTTATCTTATCTGCTATGGGTTATGTAATCATTTATCAAGATAAGATTAGTGTTGAAATAAATGAAGAATTATTAACTGTAACATATGATACTCAAATCCATACAATTGAAGACGCCATTACAATATTAAATCCATCAACAGGATATAACATCTTATACAGTACTGATGGTGAACATTTCTATTCAACTGTCCCAGAATATGTAAATGTTGGCGAATATCCAATTTGGGTAAGTATCAGTGCGTATGGATATAACGAACCAGTTGAAATTGAGAAAGTATTTAAGATTACTCAAGCTCAATCGGTATTAACATTAAGCTCTACATTGGATAGAGTATATAGCGCAACTAAAGTTAATACTAATACATTGAATATTACTGGTGTATACAACGGAACAAAACAAGATTTGAAGTTTGACTTCTACGAAACAGATGAAAATAACGTATTATTGTCTAATATCCCACTTGATGAAAACCCAAGCAACGTTGGACATTATGCAATGAGAATTACAGATACAAAGGATGGCCCAACTGCAAACTATACAACTCTAGAAAAGTGGTACTATTTCAGAATCACTCCAAAGACTGCATATTTGAAGTTAGACATTGACCAAATTGTTACAAAGAATCAAGTTGGACAAGAAGATTATACATTGGTTGTAACAAATCAATCTCCATTGTATATGCAATTATGCTCAAATGACTTCTTAGATTATAGAATTCAAACAGCATCTGCAATCAAGAGAGATTCATTTGTAATCAATACGGAATTCAAAGAAGGTAATAAAGATGAAACTTATTATCTAGAAGCTACAAAGTATCTTGCATTCAAGTATTACATCCATAACACAGAAACAAATCCTGAGACAGATAATACTATGAACTATACTTTGAAAGTTACTGGTAATGTAACATTGAGATTCGCTTATATCGAATTTGAGATTAATGATGAAATTTTCAACTTCGATAATAATCCACATTATGGAACAATTACTCATAATTATGGCTCGGATTTGAAGCAATCTTATACATATGGTACGTTGAATTCTAGTGATATCACAGCTATCAACTTCATTAACCCAGGTACATATACAGTTTCTTATGAATTACAACTAGATGGGCACGAAGATGCAGTAGGTACATATAAGATTACAATCGGATACTTAGAAAGAACAAGAGATGAATCTATTCCTCTAGCACAAGAGAAGTTCTATGATGGCGTAGCAGTAACAGCTCCACAATATGCATTTGTATATGCTGCAAATTCTAAGCCAGATAATTTTGATGAAAGTGCAGTAGTTTGCCGCTTCCAAAAGGTTGGTACAAACGGTACTATAAATCAAGTTACAGAAGTTGGTAACTATTCATATACTTTAATCATCCCAGCATCTACATATTATGCACAAACAACAATTGTTGGTACATTTAGAATTATTTCTGGTGTAATTAAAGTAGAAGGTTCATATAGCGGTGAAAATAGTAAATTCAATGGTAATACTATTACATATCATTACACAGTAGCAAGCCAAGACTTTACAGCTTCTCTAAAGGTATCTAATAGTGATAACTATGTAGATCTTCCAACAGGATATACAGTAACATTCGATCTTGTTACAGATTCTCCTGCTATTGGAACATATAGAACAAAGAGCAATACATTATACTTACGTAATGGATTCGTTGTTAAAGATTCAAGCAACAACGATTTAACAAACAACTATTCATTAGAATTAGATTGTGAAATCGTAATCGGTCCTGGTGAAATGGTATTTACAGTAAATGACATTAATGTTGAATTTGACCAACAAATTCATATGCCAACTGTAACAATGGTTAAGCCATCTAATTACACAGAATTGTATTATTCATTAAGTGGTAACCCAGGAACATATACAACAGCAGAAATCGGATCTCCAAACGTTGGTACTTACACTGTATATCTAAGAATTGTAAGAACAAACTATGAAGATGCATATGCAACAGCTACAGTTAATATTTCAAAGGCTACAACATACTTAATCATTCCAGAAATGGGTAAGGTATATGATGGTAACGAAGTACTTCTTCCAAGTGACGTTGGTACAAATACAACAGTAGATAGAGCTGATTGGAATATTTCTTACTATCAATACGATGAAGAAAATGACATGTGGTTCGACTTAGAAGATGCAAGACCTATCGATGTAGGTAAGTATAAGATTTTAGTTGAAGTTCCAACATATGATGAAAACGGCGATGAATTAAGCTCAGAATACACAGGTGCTTCTAAAGAAGTTGAATTCTATATCACTCCAGTAACTTTAGCAATGAACTGGAATGGTACAACATTTACATATGATGGTGATATACAACTTCCAACATATACAGTTACGGCAATGGTTCAAACATCGCTAGATGTTACAAAGGTTAAACCAGCTATTAACGTATATAACGTTGAGAATCCAAATGCTTTAGTAGACCCAATCGATGTAGGCGTATACGTAGCTACTGCAGATATTACATCTACAGGCAACTATGTAATTTCTGATAATTATAGAACAACAACATTCTCAATTAGACCAAGAACTATTGTTGTATCTGCAAATCAACAAGTAATTTATAGTGGTAATAAGTTCGTATTAAATTATGAAGACGAGAATTATCCATATTATGTAAGTAATTTATGCGAAGACCATATCGTATATAACTCACCATTAACAACAACAACTCACGTAACAGGTTTATATGCTGCATCAGGTGATACATTAGATAATACAAATCTAAAGTGGGTATATAACGATAATATCGATATTAGAGATAAGAACTTCAATAAAGTAATCGACAACTACAAGGTTGAGTATGATATTTCATTCACAATCGACTTTAACGAAGTATTATATAAAGCAGATAACTACTATGGTGAATATGATGGATTCGCTCATACTATTAACGTAGTTGTAAATAACGTTTCTAACTACACAATTACATATGCTCATAGTCCAAACGATACAATGGATCCAAATAATCCAAATTATGATGTATATGTTGCAAGCTTGAACCTAATTTACAGCGAAACACCACAAAAGTTCACTGATGTGGAAAAAGATCAATTCGACAACGTCGTAGTAAGAAGAGTTCGTTTCAAGATTAATGTAGAAGGATATGCAGAAGTAAACGGATTTGCAACAGTTACAATTACTCCACAAACAGCAGCTTTAGCACTTGCTTCACAAAACCCATTGTCTAAGATTTATGATGGTCAAAATATTGAAGACCCAGAAGTTGTATACAATGGCATGGAAGAAAACCCAAGAACTGTAACATATTCTTACTATAAGTACACAACAGAAGATAAATCACAATATGAAAAGACAGACGCTACAAGAGACGTAGGCGAATATAGATTAGAGATTTCTTTGGCAACAGGTAGTAACTTGAATTATATCGGCGGTGATTTGACAGTTGACTTTACCGTTGTAAAGAGAGATGTAACAATCGCTATTTACAACCTAAATAACCAAGTTATTGCTCAATCTAAGGTATACGATGGTAACATCATGAAGTTAGAAATAGCCAATGATAAGGTAAAGAATTTAGTATCTGGCGAAACATTTACAGGTACAGTTACAACAAAACTTGCCGTAGTTGGTAATTATGATAAAGCATCAGATTTCAACTTAACATATAAGGTTGAAAGAGTCGTTCAAGCTCAAGGTAATAACCCATCTATCCTTGATGTAAGTAAAAACTACAATATCAAGTTCGACTTAGACTTACGTATTACAAAGGCAACTATTGAATATAAAGATGATGACGTTGAAGCATACTTCAATGGATATATGCATAAGTATGAAGTAACAGTAATAAAGCCAGCTGAAGCTATCGTTTACTACTGGACAATTGATGATATGACACCAACAACAACTCCATACGAACAAAAGTACAGAGGAACAACAACTGTTTACTACCATATCGTAGCTGATAACTATGAAGAAGTATATGGCAATGGTATCTTAAATATCATCGGTATTTCATCACAAGTTGGTGATGATACACCACTTATCTACGATGATACTAAGGCTTATGATACAAAACCATATATGTATAATGCTGATGTAACATTAGCTCACCCAAGAATTGTTACAGAATCTACTGGTAATCAAGTAATTAGATATTATAGAAAGCAATATCCAAATACTGTAATTGCAACAGTTACATATGCTTATGATGGTACATTGGTTGGTGGCGATGTTGATTCTATCCCAACAAATGCTGGAGATTACTTATTCAAGATTAAAGTTGAAGCAGATAACGAATATGAAGAAATCGTTGTTGATAAGGCTGTTTCATTTGCAATTACAAAGATTGATAGAGCTGTAACATGGAGTAATTTAACTCAAACATATACAGGATCTCCAATTGCTCCAACAGCTACATATACAAATTATGTAGGAGATACTGTAACTCTTGATGTAATTTCAGCACAAACAAATGTAAATACACTTGGATATAGCGTAACAGCTGTAGCTAAGAGTGATGATACAGATACATCTGCTAACTACAACTTAACAAATGCAAATGCTACATTTAAGATTACTCCAATTGAAGTTGAAGAATTAAATCTTCAAAAGGGTAGATCATTCAAGTATAGAGAAACTATCGCAAAAGATACTCTAGTATATGAATACGACGAAGAAGGCAATCACGTATTAGATGATAATGACGAATATAAGTATGATATATTCACTTCATACTATGAAATCGGTGATGTAATCACAATTATTGACGTTCAAGGTAATCAATATATTGTCGATGAAAATGGAAATATTACTGATGTATTGAATTCAAATGGCGATTCAATCTATACATCAGCTGAAGATTATGTATATACAATTAATATCTTAGGCGATGGCAATGCAACTAGAATGAACACAGGCGCTGATTTGAAGTTCGTTGTAGCACTAAAAGATACTACAAACTACATCTGGAAGGCATCACAATCTTCAAGCAGTTTATTAACAACATATGAAATTGATCCATTTGATATTGATGATCCAGCAGATAATTACCAAGTAATGATTACTGTTCCATCATATGTTTTATACACAGGATTTGAAATTAAGCCAAATGTTAAAGTAACACTTACAACTTCAAACGGAACTACATTAAGAGATTTAACAACATCTGAATATGATTTGATTTATGCTCATAACGTTTCTGTTGGTAAGGATGCTACAGTAACAGTTACAGGTAAGGGCAACTTCGACTTTAAACAAGTTCATAACTTTGAAATCAGAGCAGAAGACCCAGAAAGATTAGAATTATTAGAAACAGCAACTGTTAAGTTCGTTGAATATGTAAGAGGCCTTTCTGAAGCTGGTAAGACAGAATATGCTATTGATGCTACTCAAACAAGTACAATGGATAATCCAGACACAGCAATCGGAGAAGAAACTATATACTTAGGACGTTTACATCAATCTCAAACATTATTAGATGTATTGATGCAATTCGTAAGATTCGATACAAACCCTGAATTATTTAGAGTTTGGACTTCAGAAGGCGTATTAATAGATCCTAAGGATTATGGTATTACAAATATCGCTTCAGGATACACTATTAAGTTATATTCTAAATCATCAGACGAAGATGATAAGTATGTTGACTATATTAGAACTGTTCTTTATGGCGATCTAAATGGTGATGGTAAGGTAGCCGTAGCCGATTACGCTATTATGAAGAAGCTTGTATTAGGTATGGAAACAGAAGAAAACTTAGGAGTATTCTACCTAGCTGGTTTAATTTATGACAACACAAGTATAAGCGTTGCAACATGTGCATCGTTGAAAAAATACAATTTAAATACAGTTGAAAATGATTTTAACGCAAATTATTTAATAAACGTTGAAGTGTGATATGCATGAGGAGGAGAGATTATGACACTAAGAAGTAGGAGAGGATTTGCGATATTATTGATATTGATTTTGTCAATATCTATTGTCGCAATGAGTTTGTTGTATACGACAACATCAAGCAATAACATAGCATATGCCGCATATAATGGGGATAATGTTAACCTAACGTATGAAGTATATGATTTTGAGGCGTATGAACAGAGAAAAGCAGAAGTCGAATTTGCTGATATCTATTTGGCTTACTTGATGAGTACAGCTCCAGACCCAAACGAAGCATGGAAAGGTAGTTACACATCTAGAACACAAAAAGCATTTAATATGTCTATGCCAAATGGCCAAACGCCATATGCTTATTACGGGGGTAGACTTCCAAGTGAAATTACAGAATACGCAGATTTGATGACTACAATTGATAATGATGAATCAATTGAATCAGGCGAAGATGCAGTAGCCCCTCTTTCTGAGAAGACAGAGTTCGGCGCAGGCGAATATATGATGATTATGGTGTTCCTTGAATCAGCAGATGGTTTGATGAACTGCGATATTTCTTTAAATTTAGGAGCATCAGGTACAAATGCCTTAGGTCTTACAGACGCAACAAGTTTCCAAAGTTCAACTCTCCCAACTTCGGATCCTACAACTGTTTATGCATATTCAAACCCAGACGTTTGGACAGATGGTGCCAGTGTCGATACTCGTAGAACATACCCAAATATTGGTGGTATGGTAGATATCGAAGCTACACCACAAGGTAATAAAGACAAAATTATGGCAGGTTATTTTGCTTTCCAAGTAGGAAGTTCAGCTTCTAGCGGAAGCATTTCAGCTTGCGGTTTGGGCAATTCTACAGCTTCTACATCATATGTACAAACTGTAAATTGTACTGGTGTAAACGTTGCAGAGACCCATGAAACTGCAAAATCATTAACAGTAAAGGCTTCAAACAATTCTGTTGCAGAATTGGCTGCTAGCGGTATTACAATCAATGGTAACACTCCAACTACAGGAACAACTCAAACTGTTGATGGTGCAGCTCGTGACGTGTTTGCTTGCCCAACTGCATTAGCAGTTAATACAACTACTGTATCATTACATATTGTTCCAACATATGGTAATGTAACTAGTGTTAAATATTATGTTGGTGAAAATTGTCCAACTACTGCTTCTGGATTTACATTCTCTGGAACTGCATCGGGTAATAATTACTCATATACTCCATCAACATGGAATCCAAATACTACAGTATATGCATTAGCTACTGTAAAATCAGCAGATAATACAACAACAGCATATTATGTATTAACAGCGCCAAAAGACAAGTATGATATCAAAGAACTAACAAGTTTAGTTATAAATGGCGATGGCGATGTTTGCGATCTATATAATCAAGCGGATTCAGCTGCTGCAACATTCGCAAGCGGAACATTCAACTATACTTTAAGAGTATCTAAGAATACAAACACAATTTCATTTACTCCAACAGTAGATACAACTAAAGGAGAAACAATTAAGGTTAATGGTGTAGCTGCTACAAGTGGATCTCCATCTAATGTAAGCGTTACAACATCAACAACATCAATTACAATTGATGTTAAATCTCAAAAAGGAAATACTCAATCATATACATTTACATTGAATTGGTTGTCTGATGTAGTTACATTGACATCAGTAAATGTAAAAGTCGATTCAAATGCTGCAAAAGCTGCAACATACAATTCTACTGGAAAATCATATTCATTAAGTGGAAGCACAAATGTTCCTTATGGATCATCAGTATTCACATTTAATGCTATTCCAACAGAATCTGCAGCAACAATCGAATATAGTACAGATGGATCAAATTATTCGGCAACAATATCAGGTTCATATGTTCCATCAACTGGTGTATCATTCGGTTCAGGTAATGCCGAAGTTGAAAAGACTGTATATATTAGAGTTACAGCTCCTGATGGCGTTACAAAACAAGTATATCCATTAGCGGTAAAGAGATATGGTGGTGATACAACCAGTACATTATCAAGTGCATCATATAAGACAAGAGTAGGATCTTCATATGACTCTGCTCAAAATATTTCATTTGTTTCAGCAGGCACGAATGCTTATACTGCTACAGTAAGTGGAATTGCATTTAAGAAAGAAGCTGTTGCTGTTAAAGTTACTCCAACTTTAGGCACAGTATCAAACATGGCATATACATATACAGTAGACGGATCTGGCGGAAGCTCTGGCCCTCTATCTACTAATACATTCTCTAATGATTTAGGCTTTGGCTCATCAATTAATGCAGTAACAATTGTCGTAACAATTACTGTTACAGCGCAAAATACTGCAAATGAGCATAAATCAACATATACAATCACATTTACAAGAGAAGCTGCAGAAACAGATAATAATGCAACTATTAAAGTCTATAACAATTCAGGTACACAAATCGCTGGTACTTGGACAGGTGATGTATTTAATCCAACAGAAAGTTTAGATTACACAGTAACAAGTGTAAGAGTAAATGCTATCTTCAGCACAAAAGCTACAGGTTCTGCAGCAGATGGTACAGATACTCATACATTAACAACTGCTGTAAATTCAGGCCCATTCAACTATAGCGGTACAGCTACAGTTAATAAGGTTATTACAGTTACAATTACATCAGAAGCAGGCGTAGCTAGACCATACACATTAAATCTAACAAGAAAAGCTGCGGATGATACTCCAGATTACACATTAGTAATCCAAAATTCTAAGGGTGCAACTCTTTCATATACACTAGATGGAGCATCATACCCACAAACAAATACTGTAAACAACACATTCGCTTATACAGAAACTACATTCGTAGTTACAATTACACCAGCAAAGACAACAACTTCTGTTGCTTATGGCAGCACTATAATTACTGGTGCTTATACAATTAATATTAACCAATCTAACCACTTAGCACACTCTAAGACAGAATCATTTGTATTAACAACACAAGCTGGTAATACATATACAGTAAAGATTACATATAATAGAGCAGCAGGTGATACAGATGCATCTATTTCAGCTACATCTGTTCAAGGTTACGCACATGGTACATTATATCCAGGATCTTGGTCAGCAAAGACATACACAGCGCCTGATTATAAGTGCTCTTATGATGGTAATGATTACTATCTAGGAATTTCTGCTACATCTCCAAATGCAAAGCTTTATTACTCAACAGCTATTCCAACATCTGCAGATGATACAGTATTAGTTCCATATACAGGAACAGCAGGCGATGCTACATTCGCTGTAGGAACACCTCTATACATCACAGTTGTTCCTCAAGTAAAGAGTTTCTATTCTGTATATACAATTAACGTAACAGCTTTAGATGAAAGAAATACAGAAAAGGGAATTTCAAATATTACAATTACAGGTCTTCCATCAACTGTAGTATTTACATTTGCGGAAGCAACAGATTTATATGGCACATACACAGTTCCATACTCAGTAAAGAGTGTAACTATCGAAGTTACAATGAAGCACGCAACAGAAAAAGTAAAGAAGTTCGGCGTTTCTCCATATACAAGTGCTGGTGCTGTAGGTGCAGGCTTAAAGTATACAAACACAGTAAACTTAAGCAGTGGTACAATAAACGAAATCCACGTACAAGCTGAATCAGAAAGTGAAGCAGCTGGCACAGACTACGTAATTAAGATTGAACGTCAAACAGCAAATACAGACAATTTCTTAACTTCTTTAACTATTAATGGTCAATCTGTTACATATAACCAAACAGATTCTCAAATCGACTTCTGTGTATTAAGAACTCTAAATGCTGCAGCAGTTGCATTTACAGTATCTACAAATGCAGTATATGAATTAACAGATATGGATGATTATGCAATGGTTAACAATAGCTTGTCATATAACAAGACATTATATCCAGCGCAAGCAAATACAATTACAATCAAGGTAGTTTCAGAAAAGGCTCATGTAGATAATGGTACATCAGCCGCTGGTAGATTATACACAATTAAGATTTATAGAGCAGAACAAGGCTTTACTGCTGCAGATATTGCATTATATAGCGATTCAGCTGCTACTAAGTCATTAGTAACATCTCCAGCTTATGTATTCGCTGCATCAACGACATCTTATCCAAACTTAACTGGTACATATTCTAACCTACCTGGCGTTCTTGCTGTCGTTCAAAAGGCATCAGATTCTTCTAATGCTGTAGTTAGTGGAGATATTACATATAGAACATTAACAGCTGGTACTCCAGAAACATTAACAATCACAATTAAGTCAGAATATGCTTCTTTGAATAGTAATATTACAAATCAACAAGTAACATATACATATACAATTACGAGAGATAATGCTTCAACAGTAAATACTTTGGATGCATTATGGGTAGTTGTAGAAAATGCTGGCGTATCATCAAATATTACTATTACAGAACCACAAGCATTCAATAAGACAGTAAATGGTACATACCTTGTAGGTAACATCGTTGGTTCAACAGTAACATTAGGATATACTTTAACAGATCCAACACATTCTAAAGTAGATTCAACAAGTAACTTAACAGCTACTTTAACATCTACAAATACTACAGAACAATTAACAGTTAAGGTATTAGACGAATTAGGAAATCCAAATACATATTATGTAAAGGTTTCTTCAGATAACTTAGTATTAGATAAGAATAATGCTATTACAAGTATCAATGTAAATAGCAATGGTTTAACAAATCTAATTGCTTATAATCCAGCAGATGATGAATACGAAGTTGAATTAAGATATCCAATTTCTAGCTTAAATGTATCAGCAGTAACAGCTGTAACAACATCTACATTAAAGATTGATGGTGTATTAACTGCATCAGGAACAATTAAGTCAATTCCAATTAATCAAGGTGGAATCACAAATATTACAGTACAAGCATTTGCTCAAGATACAACTCCAGGTACTCCATACAAGATTAAGGTAACATCTTTAGCTGCAGATACAGATACAGCATTAAAGACATTCAAAGTTGCTGGAAACACAGTAACAGATGGCGCAGTTGTAAAAGTAACTAAGACAACAGATTCTGTATCATTTATTGCAGAACCAAGATCTGACTATGCAACAATTAGCCCAAGTGATACTGGTAATACTCATAAGTATTCATTAGTTGCTAAACCTTTAAATATCGGTAGCAACCAAATTACATTTACAGTAACACCAGAAGATCCAGCAACTACTCCAAAACAATATACTGTTACAATCATCCGTGATGATGATACAACTCTATCAGACATGACAGTTTGGGATAGTGCAGATACTGGACATACTAACCTAATTGACTTTACTGATCCAACATCTTACACATTCACAGTTCCATACAAGACAAAGTCAGTTGATATCAATTATGTATTAAATGCAGAATCTGCTTCTAACGTAACAGTTACAGGTGCAGGTACACAAAACTTAACAGCTGGACAAAATAATCCAATCGAAGTAAAGATTACAGCTGCTTCAGGTGCTTCTACATCATATCGTCTAAATATCACAAGAGAAGCAGGCGATCCAGATAACTTCATTATTACATATACTCCAGAAGTAGGCGACACATTTGCTCCAACAGGAAATACAATTTCATACATACTTCCAAGAAGTTACATTGGAGGAACATTCGATCCAACATATACAATCTCTCCAAAGGCAACATCTGAAATCAAGGAAACAGCTAGAGCTTTATATCTTGGATTAAATCAATTCACAATTGAAGTAACTTCTGAAACTGAAGTAAAGAACGCATATTCTGTTAAGGTTTATGTTTGTGATTCAGATGCATCAATTCAAGATATTCAATTATTAGATGCTTCAGATAGAGTTACAACATTTGAAGATTTAGATAATAAGACATTGTCTTATAATCCAGGAACATTAGCTTATGGCACATTTAATGTACCAAATACAACATCTCAAGTATTCTTGAAAGTTGTTCCAACAGCATCAACATCTACAATTTATGTAGACGGAGTAACATTTACAAATTCTGTACTTCCATTAAATCCAGGTACAAATACATTCAATATCTATGTAAAGAGTGAATATGCTACATATAACACAACAGCTTCGAATGCTCAATCTTCAACATATAAGATTACAATCTATAGAGATTCTCCAAATAGCGATGCTACATTAAAGACATTAACAGCTAAGATTGGAGGAACAGGCGCAGATTTAATTACAAACTTCAACCCAACAACAGAAACATACACAATCACAGGTGTTGAAAATGCTACTTCTATTACAATTACAGCTGAAGCAAATGTAGCTTATCCAAAAGCTGTTGTTGAAAATGGTACAGCTAAGTCTTCTTTAGGAAATAATCTAGTATCATATCCAAAGCAATTAGCTGCTCCAAATCCAACAGATTCAACAGGATATAACTTCGAGCATGTAATTACAGTAACAGCAGAAGATGGTACAACAAAGCAATATACAATTTATATTTCAAGAGGAACATTAAGTGTTGACGAAGATAATACAATCGTAGCTATCACAGTTACAGATTCTACAGGCGCTAAGCACTTCGAAAAGAAAACATTCACAGGTAGTGCAGAAACATTTGATATCGTAATTCCATATGGACCACAATCTTACTCAATTGCAGCTACTGTATATTCATTAGCTACAATTGAAGGTGTTGGACAATTCCAAATCAACTTTACATCATCTTATGTAAATACAAGTGGTGATTACTATAGAACACACGAAGTATATGCTACTTCACAAAAGGGTGTCCAAGGTATTCATTACACAATTAATGTAAAGGTAAAGAAACCATCTGCAGACGCAACACTTGGAGATTTACAAGTTAACTTCAACACTGTAGCAGGATTCGATCCAAGCATCTATAGATACACAATTGCAACAGTTGCTAACACAATAGATAACATTCATATCTATGCAGAACCAGCTGATGCAAATGCAACAGTATCTGGAGATTTAGGTTATGTAGATCTTGATGAAGGTCAAAATACATTCGTAGTAACAGTTACAGCACAATCTGGCGCACAAGAAAATTACTACATCAATATTAAGCGTCAATATAGCACACCATATCTAAGTGATTTAGATGTTGTAGGTGAACAATTATTATCTGCTATTAACCAAAAAGCTACAACATTCGATCCAAATACAAATACATACCACGTAATTGTTAAGTATGTAACAGATAGTGTAACAATTGATGCATTTGTAGACGAAGAATCATACACAGTATCTTGTTCAAACTCTACAGTATTATCTTCTAGAGGAACAATCAGAGAATTTAAGGCAAATCTTGAAGTTGGTACAAATAACTTCACAATCGGCGTTAAATCAAGCCATGGTATGTCAAATACATACAGATTAGTAATCCAAAGAAGAGATGTAGATTCAGCAAATACAAATATTGCTACATTGACAATTACTGCAATCGAAACAAGAGAAAAGTTAATGGATAATGGTGAATACAATTCTCTAGTATCTACATATGATTATAGAGTACCAAACAAGGTTAGAAATCTAGATCTTCAATTAACAGTAGAAAAGATTGCTGACTCTATGGGTGCTGGTGCTAAGTATCAAGTATTTAATGATAAGGATTTAGATGTAGGTGAAAACCAAGTAGTTATTCTTGTTACAGCTGAAGATGGTGAAACAACAAGAGCCGTTATCGTTAACGTAACTCGTGAACCAAACGACTTTGATGTAACTATCACAGGTGAAAACAACACAATCTTAGAAGGCGAAAAAGCATTAGCTACATTCAGAGAAGACTTCGCAAATGACACAATCAAGTCATACTACGAAGTATCTACAGCAGTAAACTCATTAGATTTCGTTGTTCGTAACAGAGATACATCAGATACAGCTAATCCAACATTCGAAGTAGTTAACGGTTCTAACTTAAAGGTTGGCGACAACACAGTTAAGTTATTAATCAAGGCTGCCGATGGAACAACTGAAGATTATGAAATTAAGGTAAAGAGATTACCTATGTCATTCACAGTAAACAAGAAGGCATACGAATATAGTTGTGAAGAAGCACAAGGTGCAACAGCAAATAACTATACAATTGATTTAGGAAACTTAACAGTTGATGCAATCAACGACTATACAAAGTATATCGAATTTGATGCAGCTCAAAACTTAACAACAGAAGTAATTTCTAAGTCAAACTCAGAAGTAGTAGTTAAGGTAGCTACAGCAGATAACGCAGAAGTACAATACGTTCACTTCCTAATTAATACTACAGCTAATAATGGTACAGTATTTGATATCTTATTCTGGATTATCTTAGGAATTGCTATTATCCTTCTAATTATCATCTTAATCTTCGTAAATAAAGATAAGTATGGTACAGTATCAAACAGCAGAAAGAAATAATGGAGGAAACACACTAGTATGAGCTTAGACTTAGCCATGATGACTATAATCGCTGCAAAGATGACAGTTCCACAAATAGCTGCAATAGCAGTGCTTGCGCTGATTGTGCTTGGAGCCTTTATAGCATTTAGATTTAACACATCGCTACAAATGAGAGTTTCTTTCAATATGGATGATGAATCAGCTCTTTACAACAAAGATGGTTTAGCAATCTACTATAGTAAGAATTTAAAGAAGTTCAAAAAGCCAGGTATTGTCGTTGTAGAAATACAAAACTTAACACTTGGCTATAAGAACCACCCAAAGAAAGGTGAATATATAGTAAAAATTGCGGATACTATCCTAAAGGGTATGAAGGATGAAGAAACTGCTGCAAGAATTTCATTTAATAAATTCGTAGCGCTACTTGATGATAGAGATACTTTATACATCAAAGAGTTCTGTCAAAGAATTGAAAACACTCTAAATGCTGATGGTTTTGATGGATACACAGATTTAAAATACGTTTTAAGATTTGGTGTATACGAAACACCTGAAATGAAGGATGTACAAAGCGATGTTAAATTAGCAGAAGCTGCAATCGCATACTCAACAGTAAGCGAAAGAAATATCTATTACTATAACGAACAAGTAGCTGTATTTGCTGCAAAAGAAGTCGTTATTAATAAAGCTAGAAAGATTGCCGTTGAACAAAAACAATTTACTCCATACATTATTCCTAGAGTTTCAATTAAGTCTAGAAAGATTGTTGGTGGTGAAATTGCTTGTAGATGGGTAGATGCTCGTCAAGAAGAGTTATATACTCCACAAGAATTCTTACCAATCTTCGAAGCAGATGGCTTTATTAAGCAAATAGATAAGTTAATGTTTGAAGCTGCTTGCTTGCTTGCTCAATCTTTAGCAGGCAAAAAAGTAGATGATATGGTAATTGCAGTAAATGTATCTAAAAAGAATTTTGAAGATGTAAACTTTGCAGATTCATTAGTTGAAATCGCAAAGAACTTCAATGTAGACAAAAAGCATATTGAAATTGGTTTAACTGGCATTAAAGATTCAGATTCTGGAGATATGATTGCTAAATACGTAAGTGATCTAAAGCAAAGAGGCTTTAGAGTATCTTCTAACGGATTTGGTAAATCTCAACAACCACTAAGCGCAATTATCTCAACATCATATGATGCATATAAGCTTGATGATTCATTCTTTGCAAATGGTTTAACAACAGATAAAGCAAAGAGTGCAGTTATCGACGTTATGAATATGATATCTCGTCAAGAAGCTGCAACTATCTGTGCAGGTGTTGGTGATGTTGCTACTATGAACTTTGTAGCATCAGTTGATGAAAATGCATTTATCCAAGGTGATGTTATTTCTAAGCCAGTTCCTGTATTCCAATTCGATGGAATGCTTACAACTAAATATGAATTCAACTACAAGCCACTTCCTAAGACAGCAAAGGCTCAAGTTGGCACAAGCAATGTATCTAATGAAGAATTAGAAGCACAAAAGGCTAGAATTGCAGAACTTGAGAAGCTATTAGAGGAAGAAAGAGCTAAAAAAGCTGAAACAGTTGTTGTTGCAGCCGCTCCAGCTCCAAATAACGATGAAGTTGAAAAGTTAAGAAAAGAAATTGAAGAAGAGCGTAACAAGAATAAGAAGGCCGAAAAGGACGCTCAAAACGAAGAATTAGAGAAATTAAGAAAACAACTCGAGGAAGAGCGTCAAAAGGCTCATCAAGCCGAATTAGCGGCCAGAGACAGTGAACTAGAGCAACTAAAGAAAGATATGGAAGCTCTAAAGAAGGATGCTGAAGAAAGAAAGAATCAAGAACCTATTATTATGGATATTGAGGATTACGAAGAAGAAGAGCAAGAAGAAGAGGCTCCAAAGCCAGCTAAGAAGTCAGCAAAAGCAGCTCCTGTTCAAGAAGAAGATGACGATGACGACGATGATGACGATTTAGAAGAAATTGACTTAAGTGAAGATACAGAAAAAGAAGAAGAAAAGCTTGCTAAGTTAATGGAACAATTCAAGAAGCAATTCAGAGATCAATGGGAACAAGAAATGTTAAAGAAGTATCCAGAATTAATGAAGAAGCATAATGAAAGATTAGGCTTTGCAGATAGATTAGTTAAATTACCAGCTGAAGGTAAGGAATACTTCAATTCTGTAAAGAATGAAATTATGTCTTATGATGGCGTAACTAATATCACTAGAAGAAATAAGGATACATTCGTATACAACAGAAAGATTATTGCAAAGATTGCTGTATCAGGAAAGAGTATTAAAGTATTTTTACCACTTGATCCATCTAAGTATTCAAATGCTCAATTCCCACACAAGGACGTATCTTCTAAGAAAGCACACGTAAAGACTCCATTTGCGATGAGAATGACATCAAAATTATCTACTAAGAGATTAGCTATTTTATTTGAAGACGTAGCTAGAGATAATCAAATGTCAAAGAATGCTAAAGCTGAAACAAAGGATTACGCAAAGGGAATGCAATTCAAGAAAAAGAGCAAATAATATTTAATCGTTTATAAAAAGTAGGGGCTGCTAAAAAATATTTAGTTTTTAGCAGCCTTTTTTTTGTGCTTGGCAATATTTGAACAGCATTTGGCAAGGCACTGAAATTATCTTTTAAAAGCGCCCTTTTTTTGTTGCGGTTTTGTTGCGCGCATAATTGTAAGATTAAAGTAGTATAGTATAGTTTACTACGTGCAAACACAATTATATAGGAGAAAAAATCATGATGAATTCAAAATCTAAAAATTTGTTATTGGGAATTGTCTTAACTATCGCAATTATTGCATGTAGTTTTATGATAATTACTACAATAAGCAAATCATCAAATGATGAAGTAGTTTATGCAGATGTAACTTTAAGAGGAAGCGGAAGTAAAACAGATCCATATTTAATTACAACAGCAGAAGAGTTAGGAGCTTTTAGAGATATTATTAATGCAACAGGTTCTGAAAAGCATGCTGTATTAGGTAATGATATAACTCTAACGGGCACTTGGACTCCAATTGGCTCAACTTCTGATAAACAATTTAAAGGAACATTTGATGGAAATTGTCATACAATAAATGGTTTAAGTTTTAATGATTCAACCAAAGACCATATTGGATTGTTCGGATATGTTACAGGTTGTTCAAATGGAACGGTTATCAAAAATGTAACAGTAAAAGGACCTGGAATAACGGCTAAATCCTATGTTGGCGGTATAGTAGGATGGATTCCTCAAAATTCAGATTCAACACAAATTATTAATTGCCACAATTATGTGCCAATCGTGGCAAAGGATCATTCAGGTGGAATTGCTGGACAGTTCCAAGCATATAATATTAGTGCATTGTATTGCAGTAATCATGCAACGATTCAAAATAATGGCGACACTATTACTTCAATCGGTGGAATCGTAGGATTTAATGATTGTGGGCTGATCGAGAATTGTTATAACGTTGGCAATATCAATGTCAATGCGGTGATTGTCAACGGAGTAGGAGGAATTACAGGATGTGCACAATCAGGAGCTAGAGTAAAGAAATGCTTTAATTATGCCAGTGTAACAGCAACAGGAACAGATACATGTGTTAATGTTGGTGCTTTAGTGGGCGAAATTTGGACTGGCAGCAATCCCGATGATACTGTTTTTACAGATGATTATTATTTAAATGGTTCTGCAACTAGTACAAAAGGAGAAGGACACGATGCAGCTTGGTTTAAAGATGCAAGCAATTACGCAAATTATGATTTCGTAGATGCTTGGGAAATGAAGCAAAACGCAAATTATCCAACATTTTTACCAGAAGTAAACTTGTATATTACTGGCCACATTATTGCTGTTGGAAGTTATTCGGATACTACTGCAAAACGTGGATTTACCTATAATAGATCAACAAACACTTTAAAATTAGGAAATTATGTAAACTATGAAAGAAAAACTTTTGAAATAGTTGCGCCTTCTTGGGATTCAGGAATCCATTCGGAATTAGACGATTTAACGATTATCATAAGTAATTCTTCTATAGATAATAAAAGTTCAGGAGATGATTTAACTAGATATGGCATTTATTCTACAGGTAATTTAACATTTACTACATCCTCTGAAAATGATTATAGCGGCGTAAAAATTGTATCAAGCGATGGTACAGCTAAGAATTCATATGGTATTTACTGCGAAGGCGATATTGTTCTTGAGAGAGGATGTCTAAATATTACGGCAGGAAATGCGAAGGATGAAGGAACAAGTACTGGTATATATGCAAAATCTTTATTGATGAATGGCGGAAAAATAATGTCAAATTCAACTTATGATGATTATTATGAAACTTGGACAAATTGTGAAAAAGTTGGCATTAAAACTGCAGATGGAATAACAATAAAAGATGGTATAGAAGCATTTATTGCTTATGGGTATAGTCATGCGGTCGTAGGTAAGATTGTGACTGAATGTTCAGGATTTGGATATTCAGGAATTCCATATCCTCTAACAGAAGATTATAGTTATCAAGGTTCAAAAACAAGAGCACAAATACTAGAATATCCAACGTATTTGTGGAATGATTACACAGATGATTATGCAATTGCAAAAGGCACATATGAGCATATCGAAGATATAATAATCGACCCAGTATACGATTCTGGATATGATACAATAGCGATTTGGGAAACTCCAATTCATATTTTGGGTCGTTTGGAATACAAATTAGATGAAGGTTATGAAGTTAATAAAATATATTATAATGACCCAGACCCTGCACCAGAAGATTACAAACATAAAGTATATTATTCTCGTTCTTATCTAACAGAGGGTGATTTGTTTGATTTGGTAGAAAGTAAAGTAACTCTTACTTCTAATTATCATCAAGGCAGCACTTCTTATGGAAAATATAGTTTTTATAATTCTAATCCAGATGGAAATGATCCTTTCCCATATGGAGATTATGATTACACAATAGTAACGCATTATAGCTTCGAATTATATAAAGGAATTCCAGATTTTGTGGCACCTATTCCAAAAGCAGGGCTTATTTATACAGAAGCAGCTCAAGATTTGATTGTACCTGGATATGTTCCAACAGAACATAATGTTGATTCTACTATTGAATATAAAATAGATTATTATGGTACATATAGTGAAGCAACTCCTCAAGGAACAGCGATACAAACATATACTATATACTATAGGGTAACACCTAATGATACAAATAATTATGAGATAATCGAAAAACATTTCGATGTAACAATCTCATCATGTGATAAAACACCACTTGTAAATGCGTTAAATAATGCGTATGCATATAGAGATTCTATTCCATCAAAGTACACATCAAGCAAAGAATCTTTTGTAAGTTACATTGAAAATATAGAAAATAATGTTTTAAATGATGCAGATGCAACAGCAGAACAAGTAGCTCAAGCAGTTACAGGTTTAAGTGAAAAGATAAATGCAACTAAGAAAGGCATTGTTGCAGAAGCAATTGATTTAATTGGAACTCCAACTTATCCAACTAGCAAGCAAGCAATCTTAGATGCAAATGATGAATATAACAACTTAGATGAAGAATTAAAGCCATCATTTGATCAAGATAAGCTAAATGAGTTAGCTCAAAAAGAAGAAGATTATTTCAAAGCAATAGTAAACTCATTAAAGCCAATTGAAGACATTAAGCATACTCCTGAAACAGAAAAGGTAATTAATGATGCAAAAGATTGGTTTAATAATCATCTAACAGAAGAGCAAAAAGGACATTTAGCACAAGAGTTGGAAGAATTAAATGTTGAAGAAGATAAGTATGTTGCAGAAGGAGTTTCAGATTTAATTAAAGCTATCGGAAATCCAGAAGATGTTCACTATACAGAAAGTGACAAAGAAAAGATTGATGCCGCAAAAGCTGCATTAGATCAATTAACACCAAAGCAAAAAGCTTTAATTCCACAAAGCGATCTAGATGACTTAAAGGACGCTGATGACCATTATAAGGCAGAAGAGCTAGTTAACTTGGTTAATGATATTAATGATGTTTCTTTAGACGAAGAATCAAGAAAAAAGATTAATAAGGCAAAAGAAGCATATGATGCTTTGTCAGATGAAGCAAAAGCTCTTGTTCCTGCAGCTACTTTAGATAAGCTTGAAAATGTCGTTGATGAGTATAACGATTTAGTAACAGATGATGTTACAGAAAAGATTGACGATATCGGCGAAGTTCAATACACAGAAGCCTCTAAAGAAAAGATTGAAGAAGCAATGGCTGCATATGAAGCTATGACAGATGAGCAAAAAGCTTTGTTGCCTCAAGATTTAAAAGATAAATTAGAAAAAGCATTCAGCGATTATGATCAAATGGATGTAGATGCTACGAGATCATATATAAAAGACGAAGACAATGGCGTTGCTGTTGAAACAGAGGGTAGAGGCGTTCCAAGAAACGTTGAATTAAGAGTTGAAGTTAAGACTCAAGTTTCACCAAAAGAAGGCGGAGTAAGCCCAGAAGCAATTCAAGCAATGTTAAAGAAGACTCAAAAGATTGCAAAGATCTATGATGTTAAGTTAATTCAAACAGAAGGCGGCATTGAAAAAGAAATTCAACCTTCAGATATTAAAGAAGGAATGAAGATTAAGGTTCATATGGCTATTCCAGAAGGAATTAAGACAAAGGGATTAAGTGTATTGCATATTCATAACGACGGCTCAATTGACGTAATTGACAACGTTGAAGTAGTAAATGGAGAAGCAATTGTAGAAGTTTCAAGTTTCTCTGAATTTGCACTAGTTGAGCAAACATCTCATGGATTCTGCATCGGTTGGATAGTATTTATCTTCGATTTATTAGTTCTAATCCTTGGCGGATTAATCGTAGCTGCAAATATTTTAGTTGCTAAAGATAATGCAAAGTGCAAAGAATTGCTTCAAAAGACTAAGACAGACTTTATGGTTACAAGAAGAAAACTAATATCTATTATTGGCTTAGGAGTAACTGCTGCATTATTTATCTTTGCGTTAGTTGCACTATGTGTACATCAATGCGCAATAACAATTATTGCATTCATCCTAGCACTTCTAATGTTCATAGCAGTATTATGTTACTTCTTACTTGAATTCAATATAATTAAGTATGACGATGTAAAAAAAGCATTAGATGACATTAAAAACAAGTGCATTGCTTTGATAAACAAGAAAGATAATCAAGCTAAGAAAGTTGAAGATCAACCAAAGGTTGAAGATGAAAAGAAAGAAGTGCCAATGGCTGAAATTGTTGATGAAGAGATAAAAGAAGACAAGGATGTTAAAAAGACAGAAGCAGAGGCTGAAAAAGAACTTACTTCAGAAAAAGAAGAAACAATAGAGGCAATTGAAGCAAAACAAAAGGCTCATGAAGCATTGACGCTAAAAGATAGTTTAGTTCTAGCTAAATCAACGAACTCTTCTCATCAATTCTCAAAGAAGTTTATTGCAAATTATCTAAGAACAAAAGATATCGTTGAAGTAAACGAAAGAGAAAACTATACAAAGACAGGTCTTCCTCTTGCAGATACTCACTATGTAGATGGTAAAGACGGTAAGAAGTGTTTTGCATATGTATATGAAACAGAAGGCTCAGTTATTCTTCTTGTAAAGATGAATGAAGACTATGCAGAGAAGTTGCAACAAAAGCATGCTCAAATTAATAAGTCTGCATTCCCTAAGCAAAAGAATACTTGGTATAGCTTGATTCTTGACGATACATATACTCAAAGCGATGTTGAAGATATTTTAGATGAATTAATAGGCGAAGTAAAAGAAGACTCTGGCGTATCGCTAAAAGAAAGTATAGCTCTTGCTAAAGCAAACGCTTCAGAGCAAAAGTTTACAAAAGCCTATGTATGTGAATATCTAAAGGGAAGAAAAGATGTTGAATTAAATACTAGAGAAAATTACACAAAAACTGGTCTTCCTCTTGCAGATACACACTATGTAGAAAAAGATGGTAAAAAGGTATGCTTTGCATATGTATACGAAATCGACGGAACAATGATTCTTCTTGCGAAGATGAATACAAAGTATGCAAATGAATTGAAGAAGAAGCATTCTCAAGTTAACCTATCTGCTTTCCCTAAGCAAAAAGATACATGGTACAGTTTAATTATTGATGATTCTTATACAAAAGAAGATTTTGAAAAGATCATTGACGATATAAGCAAATAATACAAATCCTATATAATTTGTATGTGCAGTCCCTTGAGTTGTCGAGCTTGAGGGGCTGCTTTCTGTTTAAAATTATATGAGCGTAATGCGTCTAACTTTTATACAAAAAGGGGAGCTGCTAAAAAATAATAAGTTTTTTAACAGCCCCTATTTTTGTTTTATATGCAGAACTGAACTAATTGTTATTTCTTGTTTTGTTTGTTTTCGGCTTTAGACTTTTCTTCTGTTAAGATTTCGCCGTGTACTTTAATAACATGCTTTGGACACTTTAGAACACAAGTCTTACATCCAGTACACTTTGTGTAATCGATAACAGGTAAATTGTCTATCATTTCGATTGCCTTTTGTGGACAGTTTCTAGCACATAATCCGCAAGCGATACATCCGTTAGAGCATTGACCCATAACTTCCTTACCTTTGCAATGAGAATGACAAGCTACATAAACTGGAGCAGTTGCTGGAATTCTTTCAATACATACACGTGGGCATGTCTTTAAACAATTACCACAAGATGTACAGATACTTGGATCAACAATAGCTTTCTTGTCTACAATCTTAATTGCGCCAACAGGGCAAACTTTTGTACAAGAGCCAAGTCCTAAACAAGCAGTTGTACAAACCTTTTGTCCATTGTGGAATAGCATTTCGCTAACACAATCTTGGTTTCCGATATAATCGAACTTGTTTTGAGCAGCATCGCCTCCATTACATCTAACAACAGCAACTGTTGGAGACTCAGCAGCGAATTCAAGATTAGCGATTTGAGCAATCTTAGCTTTTTCATCGTTGCTTGTAACTTTACAGTCATTTAAACAAGCCTTACCAGAGCATAGACCTTTTGCAAAGCCTTCGCAGCCAGAATAGCCGCATCCGCCGCAATTTGCACCAGCTAAGTGTTCTATTACCTTTAGGACCTTTTCGTCCTCTTGAATGTGGCATAACTTCGTTATAATAAGGATTGCGACAGCAAGAACAATAGCAACACCAGCAATAAGGCCTAAAACAATACCTACTTTATCCCATTGAATAGCAGCACATAATATAACTGATAAATTCATAGCTAACCTCCTAAATACGAACTAGGGCAAATACATAGAATGCCATAGCCATAAATGATGCAGTAGCCATAGTAATAGGGAAGCCTTTTAAGTGCTTGCTCATTTCTAATTTGTCTACCTTGTCTCTTAAACCTGACATTAAGCAGATTGCAAGAGTAAAACCAAGTCCTAGGAAGATACCATAGATAACGGCATGACCTACGTTGAATTGACCTTGGCTTAAGTGGAAGATTGTTTCCATAGCTGTTGTATCCATAACTGTTTCAGCAACACCAAGTACGGCACAGTTAGTTGTAATTAAAGGAAGATAAATACCCATAGCATTGTATAGAGGTGGCATAAACTTCTTAATTACCTTTTCTAACATTTGAACAAGAGCTGCGATAACGAAGATGAATACGATAATTTCTAGGAATTCTAATCCTAGTGGAATTAATACGTAGTTGTAGATAGGGAATGTAACTAAACATGTGATAGCCATAACAAGAGTAACAGCAAGACCCATGCCAAGTGCGTTACCCATCTTCTTAGATACGCCTAAGAATGGACAGATACCATAACATTGAACTAATACAGCGTTATTGATGAAGGCTGCAACGATAATAATTAAAAATATTGTACTCATATTATGCCTCCTTCTTTTCTTCTACTTTTTCAGTAGCTTTTGTTTCTCCAGCTTCAATAGCTAAAGAAGATGCGCGCATTTCTTCAATGTAGTTTCTACGCTTTCTGTTATTTTCAAATTTCTCATATAGAGCATTAAATCCAGCGATCATTAAACCATAAACTAGGAAAGCACCAGCTGTGTTACCGAAATAATCAATACTGAAATCCCATAGCTTGTAGCCTAAGAACGCGCCAGCGCCCAAAACTTCTCTTACAATACCGATTAAAGTAATGGCTAAGGTAAATCCTATACCGGTGAATAATCCATCGGCTGCTGAGTCTAAAACTGGGTTCTTCGATGCAAAGCTTTCAGCTCTTCCTAAGATAATACAGTTTACAACGATTAGAGGTAAGAATACGCCAAGTGATTTATATAACGATGGCACATATCTATATAAGAACATTCTAACTACTGTTACGAAAGTAGCAATGATTAGAATAAATGCTGGAATTCTAACTTCGTTAGGGATTACTTTTCTTAGAGCAGAAATAATGATATTTGAGCAGATAAGAATAAATGTAACAGCAAGTCCCATACCAAGAGAATTGAATACTGATGATGAAATGGCAAGTGTAGGACAAGTACCCAATACTAATCTAAAAGTTGGGTTATTAACTAAAATGCCATTTTTAGCAATTTCTTTAAATTTACTACCTGTCATAATTAGCCCTCCATATTAATAGTTTGCATGTACTCAATAGCGGAATTAACTGCGTTCTTTATTGCTGTTGAAGAATAAGAAGCACCAGTTGCGATTTCGCTTGGGTTTATATTTGTTTGTTCAGATAATCCTACAAACTTGCTAAGTCCTGTGTCTGTAATCTTACTCATAAGTGTTTGACTTGAAGAGTAGTCAGCAACAGCAACGTTCTTTACTGCATACTTTGAACCATCTAGAGCAAATAGTACATATACAGATACATTACCTTCTTGGAAACCGTGCTTACCTAGAGCTTTGATTAGATATTCATTAGTGTCTAGAAGTAGAACTTGTTGAACAGAACCACTTTCATATTCTATTGTTTCTTGAGAGATAACTTGCTTTAGATTTACGCCTTTACCGCATACGCTTTCAATACCTCTTTGAATTAGGATTTCATCGTCTACAGCCCATAAATCGTTTAGGATAGCAAGTAATCCGCCTGAAATTAACGCGATACATAAAAGTACAGCGATGCATCTAAAGATCTTAGATTGAAGGAATTGTTTAATAGTCATTATTTAACCTCCTTCTTCTTTGCAAATTTAGCAAAGAAATCTTTTAATACATCTTTGATTGGCTTAGAACCAAATGGACGTGGTCTAAATAGCATATTAAATATAGGAACAAATAGATTCATTATTAATATACAGAAAGAAACAACTTCCATTCCTGTAGCCTTTCTTAAAATAGCTGTTAGGATACCAAGAACTGTGTAATATGCATAGCAAGCATATTTATTGTTTGGAGATGTTACATAATCTGTTGCCATAAAGATAGCACCTAAGAATAAACCACCTGTTAAGATACTTGGCATGAACATACCCATATCTTTGTATAGGGCAGCTGAGATTAAACCTGTAACTACGATGTAGATAAGTGGCCAACGAATGTCTATAACCTTTCTTACAACAAGATAGATACCACCAACAACAAGCGCTAGCTTACATGTTTCACCAATACATCCAGCCATGTTAACGCCTAGGAACATTTCCCATAATGCTAAAGATGAAGCTTCACCATTTAATAGGTTAACTAATGTAGTAGCACCAGAAACGACAGTGCCATTAGTTAAAGTTAAAGAGAAGTCGTTCATTATTGTTGTGAATGACATAAATGCAAAAATTCTACCAACGATAGCTGGGTTTACGATATTCTTACCTGTGCCACCAAATAGCATTTTTACGATACATATAGCAAAAATTGAAGCAAGCATTGGTACATACCACTTAACTGTGCTTGACATACACATACCGATTAATAAACCAGTAATACAAGATGTGTAATCAAATTCATTAAGTATTTGCTTAATATTTTTCTTTTGACATAATTTCCATACAACTTCAGTAGCTACAGCACTAAATGTAGATAGGAACAATACTAATAGTGCATTCCAGCCGAAGTAGATGCAACCCATAATGCAAGCAGGAAGTAGAGCAATAACAACATCAAGCATGATGTGCTTTGTAGTACGAGGTGATCTAATGTGTGGAGTTGAATTAATGATAACTGTATCCATTATTTCTTTTCACCTCCTTGTTGTTGAGCAGCTTGTTGAGCTCTTCTTGCTGCCATTATTTTACCTTTAGCTAAAGCAATGCTTTGAACAAGTGAACGCTTAGCAGGGCATACATATGTACAACATCCACAAGAGATGCAGTTCATAACGCCGCCAACTGAATCAGCCTTTTCATAATCACCAGCTAAAGTGTAGAAATCTATTTGCATTGGAAGAAGGTGCATAGGGCAAACTGATGCGCATCTTCCGCAATTGATACAAGGTGTAGGATTTGAAACGTTTACATCCTTAATAGTAAGTGCTAAAAGACCAGATGTTGTCTTTGTTGTATAGATATCTGTACTTATCATAGTAGGACCCATCATAGGACCACCTTGAACTAGATAAGCAGCATCATCTTTTAATCCACCACAGTAATTAACGATGTCATCGATTCTTGTACCGATTTTAACTTTTAAGTTCATTGGTTGGTTGAAACCTTCACCTGATACTGTCATAAATCTTTCATATAAAGGCTTGTTTAATTCAACAGCTTCATATGTTGCATAAGCAGTAGCAAGGTTTAAATCAACGATACCAGCATCTGATGGAAGTTTTCCAAGAGGTACCTTTCTTCCTGTACAGCAGTAGATTAAGTGCTTTTCAGAACCCATTGGGTAGGCTTTCTTTAAAACAACTACTGTTAAATCTGGATCAGCACCAAACTTTTGAATTGCATCAGGCTTATTTGCTTCAATACCAACTAAGATGTTCTTAACGTTGATAGCCTTAGCTAAAAGTTTGATACCTTTTATTACTTCTTCTGTCTTTTCTAGCATTAGTCTGTAATCGCATGTTAAGTATGGTTCACATTCAGCACCATTGATAATTAAAGTATCAACTGGAGTTTTTGGAGATAACTTAACAATAGTAGGGAAGCCTGCGCCGCCCATGCCGACTAATCCGGCTTCTGCAATACGAGCCTTAATTGTGTCTGGCTCTCTGTCTGCTAATGGTTCCAATACGACATCTTCGTATTTGAAATCATTCTCAATAATGACGTGATCAATCATTGCGCCATTTACGTTTCTGTGTTTTTCGATAGCTGTAACTGTTCCACTTACAGAAGCGTATATATTAGCACTAACAAATCCGTCCGCTTTTCCTATCAATTGACCTTGGAGTACTCTATCTCCAACGTTAACAGTAGGAATCGCTGGCTTACCAATATGTTGGCCTAATGAGATAGCAACAACACTTGGTGTTTCCATTTCTCGAATAGGAATATCTTTAGATAGATATTTCTTATCAGGGATATGAATGCCACGCGAAAAGTATTTTCCGTTTCTAATCATATTAACTCCTCTTTTATATTTTTTTCATAATTTAACACTTTTTCAAAAAATGAAGTTGGAATCTTATGGATTACTAAATAAACCAACATTCCAACTACAAGTCCGCTCAATATTCCGATCAATGCGAAATATGGCAGATAAGATATCATATATGTATTCTCAACAACTAAGCTAAATACAAGCACTTGCACAATGTTATGTACAATTGCTGATGCAATACTTATTGAGATTAAAGATATTCTTGGGTAAACAAATTGAACTAGTATAATTGCTACGATTAGAGAAACAAGGCCGCCAGATAGTGAATAGATTAGGGAAGCAAGATTCCCAACAATTAGAGAGCCTAGTGTAGTTCTAATAACAATAAGTAGAATTGCACTTGCGGGTCCAAACATAAATAGAGTCATTAAAGTGAAGATGTTAGATAATCCTAATTTTGCTCCAGGTAAGAATAGAGGTGGCAATAAATTCTCTAAAATAAAAGTGATTAAACTCATTGCAACGAGCACGCTCAATGTTGCAATAGTTCTAGCGTTTAATTGTACTATTTTGGATTTTCCCTTCATAATTCCCCTTCGTAACACCCATTCTATTATCTATTTACGCGTGCGATAAGTCAACCCCAAAATGAGAAAAAAGTATGTTAAGTTTTTAACGAAATTACGTAGTAAAATGCGAGATAATTTAAGGGAAGGCTAATTGTATTTTTTTAGCTCGATTTCGTTTCTAATTCTTGAGTTTTCGATTGTTAATTCTTCGTTGAAATGATTAGCAAGTTCTATGTTGTCAAAATCGACAAATTCGATGTCTAACATCTCAATATCATTGTCCTTTGCTAACTTTGCTGTATCGAAATATAATTGCTTATTTGATTCGTTAATTTGACGAAGTTTGAATTTTAAATTTGCCTTTTCATCAACCTTTTGTTTTGCAAAATCTTTGCTCTTAATCATAGCCCAGATTGTACCTGCAAGGGAAATGACACTCATCATTGCGGCAATAGATAGAAGTACTCTTGTGAATAATTCATTATCTCTAAATCCAGAAAATAGGAATATTAAACCAACGACTAATAGGACCAAAGTTACGGCCCATAGTAATAAGATAAATGTACGAATGATTTTGTTTAGTGGCAAGTTCATAGCATATCCCTTTCTATCATTATATAATAAAAACACGAATTTGTCTTAAATTTTTTGCGCGCGTTGTTTTTTATTATAAAATGTGCCACAATTATTAAGGTTGAGGTGTAAATGAAAATTAGATTCAACGAAAATGAAGATATTGTCAAAGAAATCCAAGCTGGCCTAAAAGCAAGAGACGGGTATTGCCCATGCAGAGTCTTTAAAAATGAAGACACAAAATGTATGTGCAAAGAATTTAGAGATCAAATTGCGGATGAAAACTTTGAAGGATATTGTCATTGCAAGCTATATTACAAAGAAAAGTAATTTATTGACTTTATACCCCCAAATATATAAAATATATTCATTGAATATCAAGAAGGATATCTATGGAAGAAATCAAATCAACAAACTTTATAGAAGAAATCATTGAAAATGATTTACAAGAAGGGAAAACAAACGAAATTATTACTCGTTTCCCACCAGAACCAAATGGTTATTTGCACATTGGCCATGCAAAATCTTTATGCATTAACTTTGGCGCAAAAGAAAAATATCATGGAAAATGTAATTTAAGATATGACGATACTAACCCAAGTAAGGAAGATATCGAATATGTTAATTCAATCAAAGAAGACATCAAGTGGTTAGGCTTTGATTGGGATCAAGAATTATACGCATCAGACTATTTTGATCAAATGTATGCTTTTGCTGTAGACCTAATTAAGAGAGGCCTTGCTTATGTTTGCGATTATTCAGCAGACGAAATCAAAGCTACTCGTGGCGATCTACAAACACCAGGACAAGAAAGCCCATGGAGAAATAGAACAGTTGAAGAGAACCTAAAGCTATTTGAAGAAATGAAAGAAGGCAAATATGCTGATGGTGAAAAGGTTCTAAGAGCAAAGATAGATATGGCATCTCCAAATATGAATATGAGAGACCCAGTTATCTACAGAATATTAAGAGCTACTCATGAAAGAACTGGAGATAAGTGGTGCATTTATCCAATGTACGATTTTGCACATCCAATTGAAGATGGCATTGAAGGTATTACACACAGTATTTGCACATTGGAATTTGAAGACCATAGACCTTTGTATGATTGGGTGAAAGTAAATTGCGGTTTTGGCAAGGAAGGATACCCAAGACAAATCGAATTTGCAAGATTGAGCATGAAGAGAACTATCATGTCAAAGAGATATCTAAAGAAATTGGTTGACCAAGGAGTTGTATCTGGATGGTCAGATCCAAGAATGCCAACACTAAGTGGTATGAGAGAAAGAGGATATCCACCAAAGGCTATTAGAGCTTTCTGCGAAGCTATTGGTGTATCTAAGGCAAATAGTGAAGTTGACGTTGCTTATCTTGAACACTTCGTTAGAGATAACCTAAATAAAGAAGCAAATAGAGTTATGGTTGTTAAAGATCCAATCAAGCTTATCATTGCTAATGCTCAAGATGAAGTTTATGATATTGAAAACAATCCAAACGCTGAAGAGATGACATACCATAAGGTAACATTCTCTAAAGAGTTATATATGGAAAGAGATGACTTTGCTGTAGTTCCACCTCCAAAGTATAAGAGACTTGTACCAGGTGGCACAGTAAGATTAAAGGGTTCATACATCATTGAATATGTTTCTCATAAGTGTGATGAAAACGGAAATGTTACAGAAGTTACATGTAACTACATCCCAGAAACAATTTCAGGACAAGCTAATGCTGGAATGAAGGTTAAGGGTGTTATTCAATGGGTTAACGCTAAAGATTGCGTAGATTTAACTCTACATGATTATGATTATCTATTACTTGATGGCGATGGAGATTTCGACCAAAGATTAACTCCAGATTCTCATAAGGTATATCCAAACGCTAAGGGCGAAGCAATCCTAAGAGAGATCAAGCCATACGATAGATTCCAATTCATGAGAATAGGTTACTACAGTGCTGTTAAGACATATGGTCAAGATGGCAAATATGAATTCAATCAAATTACTGGTCTAAAAGACAGTTATGGCAAATAGATTAGAATTTAAAGGCATAAAAGAAGAAGCTCAAGATTCTATTTGTAAGATCTCAGATAGAGAATCAAAACCATATCTATTTGCAGATCCAGATAATGTAACAGGATTTAAATGTTCATTAGGTAAGATTGGTGACAAGCCATCTTACCTTTTTGAATTTATTCAAACAATGTGGGGTAACGATGAGATATTCGAATATATCTTACTTGATGACACGCAAATAGATTTATCTCAATTCGGAGAAGTAAAAGAAGATACGATTCAAAAATTGAATATTACATATAAATACACACTAAAGAAAGGTTTATTTTCAAGATATCTATATAATGTTTATTTTGAATATAAAAATGAGCGCTACTATCTTTTTGTTAAGACAATAGCGCCAAGATTAAACAAGATTTTAAATACTTTTAGAACAAACTAATCTTTATAAATAGTTTCACCAAATGTATCGATAGCAACAATACAAGGGAAGTTCTCAACTTCAATTCTTCTTATTGCTTCTGTACCTAAATCTTCAAATGTTAGAACCTTTGCAGATTTAATACTCTTTTGGTAGATAGCACCAGCACCACCAATAGCAGCAAAGTAAACGCATCCATTTCTCTTAAATGCATCAATACAATCTTGAGAACGTTTACCTTTACCGATTTGACCACAAAGACCATTATCTAACATGAATGGTGTGTATTTATCCATTCTGCAAGAAGTTGTAGGCCCAGCAGATCCAATAACTTCGCCTTCCTTTGCAGGGCATGGTCCCATAAAGTATATTGTTTCACCTTTATATTCAAAGGCTTGATTGTTATTTTGAATAGATTCAAATAATCTCTTATGACCAGCATCTCTAAATACTAGCATTGGTCCTGTTAATAAAACCATATCGCCAACGTGTAGTTTTTTCAAATCTTCTTTGTTTAGAGGAAGAGTAAGTTTAATTGTGTTTTCCATTTTTATTCCCCCTTAATTACAAAGTCTGCGCATCTAGAGCAGTGACATAAAATATTTACAGCAACTGGTAGTGATGAGATGTGAGTTGGATATGCTTCAATGAATAATCCAAGAGCACTTGTCTTACCTCCAAAACCTTGTGCACCAATTCCTAAATCGTTAATCTTAGATAATAATTCTTTTTCAAGAGCATCTAAATCAGCTCTTTCATTTGATGAGCCAAGTTTTCTAAATAGGGCATGCTTAGACATTTGAGCAGCTTTTTCAAAAGTTCCACCAAGGCCAACGCCAACAATAACTGGAGGGCATGGGTTTGATGCAGCATCTTTAACTGTTTGAACAATTAAACGCTTTGCTTCTTCTAAGCCTTGTGCTGGGTTTAGCATATACATCTTTGACATGTTTTCGCTACCAAATCCCTTTAGCATAACTTGTACATGAACATCCTTTCCTTCAACTTGAGTAAGGTTAATAACGGATGGAGTATTAGTCTTTGTATTTACACGAGTTATTGGGTCTAAAACGGATTTTCTTAGATACGTGTAGGCTTTTTCTACTTCTTTATCTATAGCTTTTTGCAAAGTATCCCCTGTTAAGAATACTTCATTTCCTACTTCAATATACACAACAACCATACCTGTATCTTGGCAAACTGGTCTGTGTTCAGCTTTAGCAATGTCGAAGTTTTCTTTCATAACAGATAAAGCAAATTTGGTTGTTTTGTTGTCTTCAATATCTAGTGCGTGAGAAAGTGCGCTGTAGCAACTATCTTCAACTTCACAAGATATTTTGTCTATAGCCTCAGCTATTTTTTTAGCGATTAATTGTGTTGAAATTTCTATCATAATGACCTCTAATCAATTCTAACAAAGTTTAATTGTGCGCACAACTTATATTATGCTAAAATATTAGGCGAAAAAGGACGCGCGCATGAAATTTTGCAATATCGCCAGTGGTAGCAAAGGTAACGCAACTTTTGTATATACTGACAAAACTTTAGTATTAATCGACGTTGGAATTTCATACAAGGCGTTAATAAAGCAATGCAAAGATGTTGGCATTGACCTTTCAAGATTAGATGCAATATGTATAACACATGAGCATTCTGATCATATAAAAGGGCTAAAAACTTTATCGAACGAGCTTGATGTTCCAATCTACATGAACCCCAAAAGCTACAATGCGCTAAAGCAAAAAGTTGGGGATATTTTGCATGTTCAAGAAGAAGAATTTGTTCACCCAATTCAAATAAAAGATTTAGAGATTTCTGCATTTAGACACACTCACGATGCTGCCTATACACAAGGTTTTGATTTATCAGATGGTAATAAGCGCTTAGTTATGGCAACAGATTTAGGAAAGGTAACTCCTGCAATCTACAAAAGAATGCAAGGAGCAGATTATCTATATATTGAATCAAATTATGATTTACAATCTCTAATCAATGGGCCATATCCTCAATATCTAAAGAGTAGAATCTGTGGTCAATTGGGACATTTATGTAATTCTGAATCTTCTCTAACTATTAAGAATTTAGTTCAAGAGGGAAGCAGACGCTTTATGCTTGCGCACTTGAGCGAAACAAATAATACACCAGAGTTAGCAAAGAGTACATTACTTAACACTCTAAAAGAAATAAAAGTAAAAGAGATGGATATCGATCTAAAGATTGCCGATCAATACACTCCATCAGAGGTTATCGAAATATGAGAAACACACAATATTTTGCAAATAGACCAAATAGAACTCTATATATGCATGATGGTGCAGCAAACTATATTGTTGCTTTTATCTTGCAATTAATATTACAACTACTATTCACAATCGTTTTGATGTCTACAATGACACTTGATGAGAGAACAGCATTTAGTGGCACGTATGCATATAGAGTAATACTTATCATCGTAAATGAATTATCTATTGGACTAACCCCATTATTCTATTCAAAGGTATTAGGCCAAAACTATTATTTAGATATGGGCTTTAAGAAGAAGTTATCTATACCTCAAATAGGTATGTTAATTGCTATTGCATTTATACTTGTTGTTGCATTCTTACCATTAGCGCAATGGGTATTTGAGTTGCTTGTAAATACTGGATATGACACAACGAAATTAACAACACTTACAGTTTCAACTCCAGCTCAATTAGTAATAGGCATAATCTTGTTTGCATTAGTTCCAGCAATACTTGAAGAAACTCTATATAGAGGTATGATAGCAAGAGCATTAAAAAAGCATTCATTTGTCTTAGCTATATTTGTAGGCGGATTATTGTTTGCTCTAATGCATGCATCTCCAGTTCAACTAGTTCATCAATTCTTCTTAGGATGCATTTGCTGTGTAGTATATTTTGCTACAGCATCTATCTATGCGCCAATTATTATTCACTTTGTAAATAACCTAATTGCGGTTGTTGGAAGCTATCTTTTATATCTATATCCAACTACATTCACAACACTTACATATGTTCTAATGTTTGTGATTGGATTAATATTGCTTGTTGTTGCTATGTTCGTATTTATGAAGATGTGCAATAAGAAAGTAACTCTAAAGACTGGCTTTAAGAATATAGAAGCAGTATTTAGCGAATGCTTCATGAACGAAGAAGAGAAAGCACTAAAGGAACAAAAGGAAGCAGAAGTTAAGGCTAAGATTGAAGCTACTGGAATGGAAGAAGTAGGAGAAGTTTATCTTCAAACAAAAGAAACTATTGATGCAGATGAAAAATCTAAAGGCAACAAGGCAATTATTCTCGCTGTATTATTCGCGCTTGCTGTTCTTATAATAAATACAATTACGGGATATCTAAACTAATGAATATCAAAATTGTTTGTGTAGGAAAGATTAAAGAAAGCTATTTTAAAGATGCTATTAAAGAATATGAAAAGCGTCTTAGCCGTTTTTGCAAGTTCGAAATTATTGAAGTTAATGAAGAACTAATCGATCCTAATTTGAAGAATTTAGATGTCGTTAAAGAAAAAGAAGGCGAAAGAATATTACAAAAAGCACAAGGGTATTTAATCGCTTTAGCAATAAATGGAAATAACATCTCATCTGAAGATCATGCGAAAAAGATAAACGAATTATCTATTCGTGGCATCTCAACAATTACATATATAATCGGTGGTTCATATGGGCTTGGAAAGAATGTTCTAGATAAAGTAGATTATTCGCTAAGCTTTGGCAAATTAACATATCCTCATCAATTAATGAGAGTAGTGTTAACAGAACAAATATATAGAGCATACACAATACTTGAGGGGAGTTCTTATCATAAATAATGGATGAAAAATTTATGAAAGCAGCAATAAAGCAAGCCATCCTTGGAGCTACAAAATATGATGAAGTTCCAATAGGTGCAGTTATTGTTAAAGATGGGAAAATTATTGCAAGAGCTCACAATATGAAAGAAGAGAAAAAGTGTGCAAATTACCATGCTGAGATGGTAGCTATTGAAAAGGCTTGTAAAAAGATTGGCGATTGGCGATTAATAGGTTGCGATATATATGTCACCTTGGAGCCATGTCCAATGTGCGTAGGCGCACTAATTAATGCAAGAATAGACAATATCTATTTTGGTGCTTTTGATGAAAAGGCAGGAGCGCTAAAGAGTAGATGTGAATTAATGGAACAGAAATTTAATCATTATGCTTCTTACGAAGGTGGCATAATGCAAGATAAATGTGCAAAGCTTTTAAGTGATTACTTTAAAGCAAAGAGAGGAAAATAATGATAATTGTAGGATTAGGAAACCCAGGAAAGAAATATGAAAACACACACCATAATGCTGGCTTTATGGCAATAGATAGAATTGCTGAAGAATTAGCAGTCAAGTTCAACAAGAAGGGATGTCAAGCAGAGTATGGCTTTACAAGTGTTAATGGCGAGATGATTGTTTTAGCTAAGCCTCAAACATATATGAATTTATCTGGAGAGAGTGTTAAAGCATTAATATCTTATTTCAAAGAAGATCCTAAAAATGTAATTATCATCTATGACGATATTGAAATTCCTCTTGGCGCAATTAGAGTTAGAAGGGATGGCTCTGGCGGTACACATAATGGTATGAAGAATATCATACTTGAGGTTGGCACAAAAGAGATTCCAAGAATTAGAGTTGGACTTGGAGTAGATAAAAGCATGGATTTAGCAGACTATGTATTATCTCCAATCTCAAAGAAAGATATGGAAATTATCGCTCCAAATCTAGATAAGATTGCAAAGGCTATTGATCAATACATCAAAGATAGAGATATTGAGAAGTTGATGCAAAGTTTGAACACAAAAGGATAATGAATCTAAAGTATTTAAATAACGTCTTAGCATTAGACAATTTATCTCAAGAATTTAAAGACTTTAAGCGAAATGTCTTAGAGAAGGATACTCTATGCATATCTTTAAATGCAGGAGAGCGTGCACACCTAACAGCAGGGCTTGAGAAGAAGACAATATACGTTGCAAAAGATTCATATTCTGCGCTTATGGCATATCAAAAACTCAAAACATATGACGAAAGTGTGGTTTTATTGCAGCCAAATGACGATTTATTATTCTTTAGAAAATCATTCCAAAAAAGTTTATCTGGAGATAGAGTAAAAGCTTTATATGCCTTTGCTTCTAATCAATCGAAAATATTAGTTACCTCGCCAATAGCGCTTGTACAGTTTTTACCAAAAAAGAAAAGATTATTAAAAAGTGTAACAACCATCAAGGTCAATGATGAGATAGATATCTATGCTTTAATAGATAGATTAATCGAACTTGGATATACAAGAGAAGATGCGTGTGAAGAGAAAAATACATTCTCATCTCATGGCGATATTTTGGATGTGTTCTTATCATATATGACAATGCCAATTAGAATCTCGTTCTTTGGAGATACAATTGAGAACATAAAAACATTTGATGTTGAAACAATGTTATCACTTGGTGCTTTAGATGAAGTAACGCTATATCCAAATAACGATTTATTGTATGAGCCTCAAGAACTTGAAAAGGCAATTACACTTGCTCAAAAAGAAATCTCTAAAATGCCTTTGGAGGCTTCTCAAAGAGCTAATCAAATTCTATCAGATTTAGCAGCTATTCCTAATTGTACTCAACAACATCAATGGTTAATTCCATTTATATCAAAATATAACGATACCATCTTTGATTATCTAGACGATGGCATAATGGTTTTAGATGAAGTTGATGGTATAAAGGGGCTTTTATCTAATCATCTAAAAGAGCATATGTCAAGAATAAGTGAGCTTTACCAAAAAGGTGAAATAACTAAATCTCATGTTCTTGCAATAATGAATGAAGATGAAGTTCAACAAAGATTAGATAATGTTTTAAAACTTGGCTTTTCAAATCTTGCTACATCAGCTACTATCTTAAAGCCAAAGCAAATTATAAAGATAAATTCAAAGAGATTAAATAATTATATTCTTCATTACGATAAGCTTATTTCGGATTTAGATATGTATCTAAGAAATAAGTTAATGGTTGTATTGTGCCAAGCAACAAAAGATAGAGCAAAGGCCCTATATAATTCGCTTATTGATCAAGATATACCTTGTGCATATAAAGAAGAAGAACTTGAATATAAGCCAGGAATATATATTGTTCCTGAAGATATATTAGAAGGCTTTATTTATCCTTCTGCAAAATTAGTTGTAATTGGTGTTGAAAATATTGTTAAGAATTCTCACCAAGAAGAGAAAAAGAAGAATAGAAAGTCAGTATTCGTAATGCCACAAGTTGGCGATTATGTTGTACACGAATTCCATGGTATTGGTAAGTGCTTAGGTTTAAAGAGAATGAAAAACCTTGGTGTTGAACAAGACTATATTTTAGTTGAATACAAAAACGGTGGTTTATTGTATGTACCAATATCTCAAATGAATAAGCTATCTAGATATTCAGGTACAGATACTGTTCCAAAGTTATCATCACTTGGTGGACATGACTTTGCTAAATTAAAAGAATCAGTTAAGAAGTCACTTGCTAAGATGGCAGTGGATTTAGTTGATCTATATTCAAAGAGAATGAATCTAAAGGGATATAAATATTCTGAAGATGATGCTTTAATGGAAGAATTCGAAAATGCTTTTGAATACACACCAACTGTTGACCAAGTAGAAGCAATTAAAGATATTAAGCAAGATATGGAAAAGGGCGTCATCATGGATAGATTGCTATGTGGTGATGTTGGATATGGAAAAACTGAAGTTGCTCTACGCGCAATATTTAAAACTATCCTAGATAATAAGCAAGCAGCTATCTTGTGTCCAACAACAGTTCTTGCTCAACAACACTATCAAACAGCATCAGAAAGATTTAGACCATATGGTATTAAGATTGAACTTATATCTAGATTGCGTTCAGATAAAGAAATTAATGCATCTTTAGAGAGATTGAAAAAGGGTGAATCTCAAGTAGTTGTAGCAACACATAGATTATTATCTAAAGATGTTCAATTCAAGGATTTAGGATTATTAGTTTTAGATGAAGAGCAAAGATTTGGTGTAGCACACAAAGAAAAGCTAAAAGTTCTAAAGAACAATCTGAATGTTTTAACTCTATCTGCAACCCCAATTCCAAGAACACTAAATATGTCACTAATTGGTGTTAGAGATATATCGGTACTCGAGACTCCACCAATAAATAGAATTCCAATTCAAACATCAGTAACAGAACTTACAGATGCTTTAATTGAAGATACAATAAAGAGAGAAATTGGACGTGGTGGACAAGTATTTATTCTATACAACGAAGTTGACACAATTGAAAGATTTGCTGAAGATGTAAGAGCTCTTGTGCCAGAGGCAAATGTTATTGTTGCTCATGGTCAAATGAAGAGCGATATACTTGAAGAGCAAATAAGAAAATTCTATATGAAAGAAGCAAACGTTTTGGTGTGTACAACTATCATTGAAAATGGTATAGACATTCCAGATGCAAATACATTAATTGTATGTAATGCAGATACGCTTGGACTTTCACAATTGTATCAATTAAGAGGAAGAGTAGGACGATCAAATAAGCTTGCTTATGCATACTTTACAGTAAATCCAAATAAGGTACTAACTGACTCGGCTTTAAAGAGATTGAATGCCATTATGGATTACACAGAACTTGGCAGCGGATTTAAAATTGCTATGCGTGATTTAGAGATTAGAGGCGCGGGCAATATTTTGGGCAAAGAACAACACGGCCACATCGAAAAAGTAGGCTATGATATGTACTGTAAATTGCTTCAAGAATCTATTGATGAAATTAAGGGAATTAAGCATTCAAATGTTACTTGTCAAATGGACGTTTTAATCAACTCTTATCTAGATAAGAATTATGTAGAAGATGAGAATTCAAGACTAAAAGTTTTGAGAGATATTTTGGATATTTACACAAAGCAAGATGTAGAAAATTTATTGAAGAGATTGAAAGAAAGTTTCGGCGATGTTCCTATCGCTTTAGAGAACCTAATCAACGTTGGCTTCGCAAAGAATTTAGCACAAGAATTAGAGATAGAGCATGTACTAATTAACAACGCTGTTTGTGAGTTAACTTTTGCAAATATGGAGTTTTTGAAGAACGACAAATTGATGGAAGCAATCACTAATAATTCTGACAAGTTGACATTGGTCAATGATGCAAAAGCTAAGATTAGATTTAGCTTTACAAAAATGTCAAATGCCGATAAATTGAGAGCTTTAATAGAGTTTTTACTTGAGGCAAGTGCCTAATAAACAAATTGTTATTTACATTTAAAAACGCATTATGTATAATGATTAAGTAAAAAATTATAATATTATAAGTCCAAACAAAGGAGCAAATAGATGAAAAAAAGGCTAATCGCTTTATTGGTAATAGTTGTTATGCTAGCTGCATTTGTCTTTACATGCGTTTCTTGTTCAACAGGAATTTTCTCTAAAGACGAAGAAAGAGACTACTACCAAGTAATTGCCACTGTAACATATGGTGATTTATCAAAAGATATTTACAAGGGACAATTAGCAACTTATGTTAATTCTTATGGTTCAACATACCAAAGCAATTACAACATGACAATTGATCAAATAGTTGAATATTTCTACAACACATTGACAAGAAGTGCATTACTAACATTGTATGCAAAATATTATGTTTATGAACAAGCAAAAGCAGGCGTTGCTGAATATGCTTACATTGACACAACAAAGAACATCAATGAATTAAGCGACGCAGATTTCGTTTCTCTTCAAGAACGTGTTTATTCAATCGATCAAACAAATGATGATTTCATGTCTTCTTATGAAAGCATTTTATCTAACTTAACAAAGTCAGAAGATGAAGAAGAAGAGGAAACAGATGAAGATGCATTAGATCCAAGAACAGTTAGAACATATGATGAAGAAGATACATCTGTATTCGATAAGGATTTAAAGTGCACAGCTCTTGCTGCTATTTATGGAATTCAATATCAAAATTATACATATGGCGATATCACAGAAGACTTCATTAAGAACACACTTCATGAAGAATCAGTTGATGCATTCTTAGCAAAACTAGATGTATTCAATGTAATTTCTGAAAAAATTAAGGCTGAAACAGATACTTCTAAGAAGAAGGATATGAAGTCAGCTCTAAAGACTCTAAGAGAAAATATGAGCAAATCATACTCAAGTTATGATTGGTTCTATGAAGATAACTTAAATTCTTGCGTAGTTAACGATTTAAAGGACGGTTTAAAGAAATCTGAATCATCTACAGATGCTCAAATCAACGCAAGATATGCAAAATTAATCGTAGACAATTTAGCTAATGTTGATGAAGATACATATTCAAGCGCAATCTCTGGTTCAACATTTATGCCAGTAAACGCTTCTCAATCATATGTTGGCGTTAAGAGTATTCTTTTAAAATTCTCTGATGAACAATCAGCAGTTTTAACAGCTCTAAAGTCAATCTATAGCGCAAATGAAGATTTGGTTGCTCAATTAAGAGACGATATGGCTCTTGGTAATGCAAATGCTACATTAGAAACATATCTAGGAGCAGATAACAACAAGGGTATCAAGGTAAACATCTCAAATGCATTCTATGATGCTGATGAAGATAAGATTGAAGATGCTTATACAGATAAAGATGTAAATTATGCTGTAGTTCTATACGTAATGGCTAACAGCGTTGCAAATATCACAAACGAAATCGTTACTAAGTATACAGATTCAGACGCATATAAAGCATTAAGCGCTCAAGAACAACAAACAGCGTTAGCAATCGTTACATACAGCGCAAAAGTTGAAGCATTCACACAATGGATGTATTTAGTAAATGACGATAGTGGTATGTTCTCAAATGAAACATATACAATCACTCCAGACGGAAAAGATTCAAACTATGTTGAAGAATATACAGTTCTAGCAAGAAAATTAGCTCAACAAGATATTGGTTCTTATGTTTCTAATTCATATGCTGGCGCTACAGATATCACAAAGACAGTTAATTATACAGAAGGTTCAGCTGCATACATAGTAGAAAATAAGACATTAAGAATCTATGAAGAAGATGCACAATCAACAACAACAGCTACAGAACCTCTAAAGGCAGTTGTATATACAGCTGTAACAGAAGAAGGAAATGCATTATCTTTCATCGTTAACGATTATGGTATTCATGTCATCATCGTTGCTGAAAAGTATGGCGAATCTAATTTCGTTGCTGACGTTATCAATAAGATTAACGACAAGGGCGAAGTTGTAGCAGCTGATGAAGATGGATATGCTTATACATTAGATGCTATCTATGATAGAGCTACAAAAATCAAGTATGATTTCGATTACACAGCTGTAGCTACAGATGCTCAATACCAAGAAGGTACAAAGTATTATCTATGGGATGTTGATGGATATGAATTAGCAAATGTTACTGCTGAAACATTCGACCCAAGCAAGTATACATACTACACAAGAGCTTGGAACCTACAAAAGGTAACATGCGAATATCAAACACTAAAGGGATACTTAGATGATGAAATCGTAAATGCAATGTATTCAGATAAGTACTCAACAAGTCAATTAGCTCTATACTTAGATTCAGACCCAAGCGGTAGAAAAGCAACTATCACAAAGGTTGATAAAGTATACGATGGATTAATTAAAGAATACAATAGTTAATATTTAGGGACGCCAAGCGCGTCCCTTTATTTTTATAGGTGAGATATGGATCAAATAGAAAAGACCACTAAAAAGAATCTAATTTACGATGGCAAGATTTTGCAATTGTATAATGACCAAATCGAAACTCCTGGTGGCAAGGTAGCTTATAGGGAATATGTTAACCATCATGGTGGCGCAAGTATTTTAGCTATCGATGATGATAACAACATCTATCTTGTAGAACAATATAGATACGCCTACAAGCAATTATTGCTTGAAATACCAGCAGGAAAGCTAGAGAAAGGTGAAGATGCCTTGGTATGTGCTAGACGTGAATTAAAAGAGGAAATAGGGGCTGATTGCAAAGAGATTAAGCAAATAGATTTAATCTATCCAACTCCAGGTTATACAAATGAACCTTTACATATTTTCTTAGCAAAAGGTTTAACATTTGGCGATACTAAGTGGGATGATGACGAATATCTAAACATAAAAAAGATTCCTTTCGATAAAGCTCTTGAGATGGTAAAGAGCGGGGAATTAAAAGACGCAAAAACTGTTATAGCTATTTTGCGTTACGCATTATTCAAAGAATAATAATTGTGATTAATATATAAAAAATGCTACCGTTTATCACGGTAGCACTTTTTGTTTCAATTTAGATTTTATTTCTTATCTTTGATGATATCCTTGTAGCAATCTGCACCGTAGAAATTGCTTTCGTCCTTAGTATGTGTATCATACCATAGTTGTGCATAGAATGGGATGTGCTTAGCTAATTCATCATAGTTCCATGGAGCTGGTTGGCAGCATTCTGGGCACCAGTGACCTGTTCTTAAGATTAGGTATGGAGAAGCTTCGAATGTATGACCATTATGGCATTGCCACTTAATCTTTGTATACATATCGCCTGTCTTCATTTCCTTGCTTACAACCTTACCACCTCTGAACTTAGCAGCAGCGATACAGTCATCAAGTGTAATAGCGCTATCATCCTTAGAATCATCGAAACCGTGATCTAATAATAATCCCTTAGCATTTTCCTTCTTCTTCATTGCTTGGTAATCACATGGAGTGTTCTTTCCATCTGGTAGAACGCCTTCTGACCAAATTGGGTACTTATCCCAATCTTCACCGATCTTAGCATATTCTTCTCTAGAACCATAGAATGCGTTAATTCTTGGTTCACATTCTGGGTGAGATAACCAATACTTTGGAGAGTTTGAGTTATCGAATAGAGGAACGATCATCTTGTTCGTGATAAGTTTCTTGAATGGCTTACCAAAGATCCAAAGCTTGTAGAAGAATTGGCTCTTTAAGTGATTCCAGAAATCTTCATATGTTTCAGAAGCTTGGAAGTGTGTATAGCTTTCTAACTTGTCTGAATCGTAGAACCAACCACAGTGGAAGTTTCTTGCAACCATCCAATCTGGCTTGAAAATGTCTTTAGGAGAGCATCCCATTAGTTTGAAACCAGAATCGCATGTTTCATAACCTGTAACACGAGCAGCTTCACCGTTACCGATGTTGTATACGTGTCTCCAGAATTCATCTGGTAGAGTACCATCGATATCACCGATGATTAAGTTCTTAGCCATTAAACCAGAAGATCTAGCTGTAGCCCATTCGATTGGAGTATTCCAAGCTGTGTGGAACATTAATCCATCGTGAAGGTTAGCCATCATGAAGTTATCATATAAGATACCTGATTGTCTTAAAGATACCCAGTATCTTAATCCGCTATCGATGATGTGTCTTTCAGCACGTAACTTTGTTACAGCATAGAAGTCAAAAGCACTTACAATTAGTGGGTCTCCAACACGAATCCAAGGGTGTTGGTATGTACGGTTACCATATTCGGCAACAGTTCCTACTTCAACGAACTTGATAGAATCGCAACGTGGATTCTCTTTGATTGCTTCACATAGATTTACAGCACCAAAGTAGTTTGTTGATTCTGCTAATTTTGGGTTATGATCTGATACTGGTGGGATTACAGCAGCGCAGTGGAATACATAATCTGCATTTGCAACTGCCTTTACGCAATCTTCTTTCTTAGAAAGGTCACCAAAAATAACATCGATGTCATCTCCCCATTTCTTAATTAGCTTTGCAGCTAATTTTTCGTTTGCTGGCTTCTTTCTTAGTAATACGATACCGTGAATTCTTCCAGTCTCCATACATTGTTTAAGTACTTCGCTTCCCATGTTTCCTGAAGCACCTGTAACAAGAAGTCTCTTCTTTTCCATTATTTGCCTCCGCATTAGATATAGTTTTTTCTTTATATACGTCTTTAAAAGTATACCATATATCGCGCGTAAAATAAATATACAATTTATACTATATATATATGCATATACGCGAAAATCTTGTATAAAATATAAAAATGTGTTATAAATAAGAGAGATTGAGGACCATATGTCAGAAAACGAAAAGAAAGAAACTAAAACTGTTGAGGATATTAAGATAGAAGATAAGCCAGTTTTAGAATCAAACGATACAGAAACACAAACAAGAATAGCAAGTATCGATAATGTTATGAAGACGCCAAACCTAAATAAGTTTGACACCTTCTTTATTCGTGTATGGGCTTTTCTATGCTCAATCATTATTAAATTCTCAGATTGGATTTGTAAGGGAATTAAATTCGTAATTAAAAGAGATGTTCCAAGAAAGTATGTAGCAGCTACTGTTGTTATTATTATATTTGTATTGTTTATATTATTAATTGCATTGCCAGCAAGTGCGAATGGTACAGCAAGGATGGAAATGGATTTGTATCCAAATGGACTTATTGCTGTAGAAAAGAGAGTTGGAACAGATGCTACAGGCGAACCTATTTATAAATGGGGATATGCAAACAAAAAGGGTGCAATTAAGATTTCATGTATCTATGATGACGCTTTGGATTTCAAATATGGCGTTGCTTTCGTAAAAGTTATAGAAGCTCAAAACGGATCAAACTATGTATATTGGAAGTTGATAGATAAAAATGGTAAGAACGTTGGTGATTATCAATTCATTCAAACTGGTGTAAATAAACCAGTTACAGAATTCTCTGAAGATCAAAAACTTGCAAAGGTTATGATCAGTGGTAGATATGGCTATGTAAATTCAAAAGGGAAGTTAGCGATTGATGCTATTTATGAAGATGCTGGTTCATTTATCGGTAAGATGGCAAGAGTATCTTCTGGTTCTACATATTATTTCATTAATACAAAAGGTAAGAAAGTTTCAAAGGAATTTGATAATGCAAGAGATATGGTAGACGGATTTGCGGCTGTAAATATAAGTGGAAGATGGGGATTTATGAACGAAAAAGGAAATGTGGTAATTGAACCAATCTTCGACGAGGTATCAGATTTCTATTGTGGATATGCAGCGGTTAAGCAAGGTACAAGCTATGGTGTAATAGACGAAAAGGGTAAATATGTAGTAAGTACAGGTATGTTTAGTAGCCTAAATATACTAGAGTATTTCGAGATGAAAAAGTAAAAACCTTTCCGAAACGGCGATTTTTTAGAAAAAACGGGGCTTTCAGGAGCCCCTTAATTTTTGGCCAAAAATATTTAAGTTATTTTTAAGATTGCAAAATTCAAAACCTCGATAACTTCAAAAATTTTTTTGTAAAAAGTTGAGAAAAGTACTTGTCACGCGTGAATAATATTGCTATTATAGTAAGGCACACTCGAAAAACGATGATTTTAGAGCTGTGTAAAAAAAATCCAAAAATACATCATAAAAACGTTTGACAATAGATTTTTATAATGTTATTATTTTGGGGCTGTCTAGAAATAGCAGCAAAAAAATGCACCTTAAAAACTAAATAGAAGAAGATAGTAGAGATTAGTAAAGATACGAATAAAATTTGTAAAAATAACTAATTCAAAACTATTATGTAAGAATTGTGTACAAAACGAATGAACACAAATGCATAAGTCAATTGTTTGAATGAGTTAAGGAATTAAACTTAAGAGTTTGATCCTGGCTCAGGACGAACGCTGGCGGCATGCCTAACACATGCAAGTCGAACGAGGATAGCAATATCCGAGTGGCGAACGGGTGAGTAACACGTGAGCAACCTGCCTTACACAACGGGATACCTACTGGAAACAGTAGTTAATACGGTATAAGACCACAGTACCGCATGATACAGTGGTAAAAGATTTATCGGTGTAAGATGGGCTCGCGGCGCATTAGCTAGTTGGAGAGGTAACGGCTCACCAAGGCGACGATGCGTAGCCGACCTGAGAGGGTGATCGGCCACATTGGGACTGAGATACGGCCCAGACTCCTACGGGAGGCAGCAGTGGGGAATATTGGGCAATGGAGGAAACTCTTACCCAGCA
>JAEEGH010000955.1_pt1 | contig 87820 bp, 63 predicted proteins | sample 9134181 | NCBI WGS metagenome assembly JAEEGH01 (sample SAMN16246544, study PRJNA631951) | gut metagenome | biome: gut microbiome; feature: rumen; material: DP-attached | host: Bos | place: Iran: Karaj | collected 2018-10 | reverse complement strand
GCTGGCCCGAAGATCCTCGAGCCTATCTACAACGTGGAAGTCATGACTCCGAGCGAGTATCAGGGCTCTGTGATGTCCGACCTCCAGAACCGCCGCGGTATCCTCGGCGACATGGGTGCCGACAAGGGCTTCGCCATCCTCAAGGCCCGCGTGCCTCTGGCAGAGCTCTATCGCTACTCCACCACGCTGAGCTCCCTCACCGCAGGTTCCGCAACCTTCACCATGGAGTTCGCCGACTACCAGCCGGTTCCCGGTGAAGTCCAGACCAAGCTCCTCGCCGACTACGCGGCACAGGAGAAGGAAGAGGACTAATTCTAACCTCTCTATATTAACGACGGCGTCGGAGGTACATTCACGTGTGCCTCCGACGTCATTTTTACCCGTTTTTGCTGTCGGAGGTCCAAGCGGAAGAACCTCCGACGACAGCTCTCGGAAAATATGACTATCTTTGCGCCCTGTATGACGCTGATTCTTACGGGGAGTCCGACGCGTTACGGCGAGGACAGGTTTACGGGCGACAATGGCTTTCTGGCCACAGTCAAGGCGGAGCTGCCCCCGAAGCCGCGCATCCTGATGATCAGCGCCGCGCCGGACGACCGCGCATTTACCGACAGCGTGCTTGAGGGCATGACGCTTTGCGTACGGAACTCCGGCATCAAACCGTCTTCCATCACAATGCTCGACCGCCGGAACTGTGCCCGGGCGGCCGGTCTGGTGCGCAAGGCCGACTGGATTGTGCTCTGCGGCGGGCATGTCCCAACCCAGAACAAGTTCCTCCACGAAATCAATCTCAAGGCCCTGCTGAAGGATTTCGACGGCCTGGTGATGGGATGCAGCGCCGGCAGCATGAACTGCGCGGGCCTGGTGTATTCCTATCCTGAGATGCCCGGAGAGGCGGTGGATCCGCACTACCGCCGCTGGCTTCCCGGCCTCGGCCTTACCAACATCCGCATCATCCCGCACTACCACCAGGTCAGGGACGTGGTCCTTGACGGCAGGCGCCTGTTCGAGGACGTGGTGTTCCCCGACAGCCTCAACCACTCATTCTACACCTTCCCCGACGGCGGCTACATCCTTGTCAAGGACGGCCGCAGCACGCTCCACGGCACCGCCTGGGAGATCGCGAACGGACAGATGCGTCAGATTTGCAGTGAAAACAAAGTGTACACCTTTATGAATGTTGTATTTATTTCCCCCCATTTCCCGCAGACCTACAGCCACTTCTGCGCCGGCCTCAAGGCCGACGGCGTGAACGTGCTCGGCATTGCGGACGCCCCCTACGGAGAACTCACCGCTGAGCTCCGCAGCTCGCTGACCGACTATTACCAGGTGCGCAACCTGGAAGACTACGACGAGGTCTACCGCGCCGTGGCATGGTTTGCCCACCGCTACGGCCGCATCGACTGGATAGAGTCCAACAATGAATATTGGCTCGAGCAGGATGCCCGCCTGCGGACCGACTTCAACGTCACGACAGGCCTCCACGCCGACCGCATCTCCGGCATCAAAAACAAGTCGGAGATGAAGAAGTTCTACGCCCTCGGAGGCGTGCCAACCGCCCGGCAGATTAAGGCATCCGAAGGGCTGAAGGCCGTGCAGGCTTTCAGCCGCAAGACCGGCTTCCCCATCATAGCCAAGCCCGACAATGGCGTGGGCGCCGGCGGCACGGCTAAAATCAATTCTGATAAAGAGTTACAAGACTGGTTCAAGGCCCACGAATCCAACTACGGCGGCTTCGTGATCGAGGAATTCATCACGGGCCTGCTGGTCAGCTACGACGCCATCTACAACCTGGACGGGAAGCCCGTTTTCGAGAACAACACCATCTTCCCGACTCCGATTATGGACATAGTGCACAATAATCTGGACACCTGCTACTGGACCAACAAGGACGTCCCGGCAGCCCTCGCGAGGATCGGGCGCAAGACCGTCCGCGCGTTCGGGGTCACCGGGCGTTTTGTGCACCTGGAGTTCTTCCAGCTCGACCGCGACAGGGAAGGCCTCGGAAAGAAGGGTGATTACGTTGGACTGGAAGTCAATATGCGTCCCCCGGGAGGCTACACCCCGGATATGATGAACTATGCCCATTCCACCGACGTGTTCCGGATCTGGGCTGATATGGTGGCGTTCGGGGAGAACCGCAAATCCTCGGGAGAACAGTACTACTGCGCCTACGCAAGCCGCAGGGACTGCTACACCTATGCCCATTCCCACGGGGACATCCTCTCCCGCTACGGCGCAGGCGCCTGGTCGCCGGCCGATCCGGCACTCGGCATCTGTATGTGCAGCAGGGTGCCCGACGCCCTCTCCGACGACCTTGGCAACCAAGCCTATATGGCCCGCTTCAGCTCCCGCAAGGACATCCAGGCTTTCTTTGATTACGTCTGCGAAAAGACCTGATTTCTCTAGTGTTGTCCGAAAGTGGCAGGTCCTGCCAACGAATGGCGGACCTGGCACGGTTATGACTTCTAACGGGGATTATTTCCCAGAGACCTGGCGGAGGATGCGGGCGAGCTGGTCGGAGCAGGAGGTGCCGCGGCCGGCGCAGTTGATGCCGGACAGGCGCTCCAGGGCGAATTCGGCCGGCGCGCCTTCCAGCAGGGCGCCGAGCGCCTGCAGGTTGCCGTTGCAGCCGCCAAGATAGCGAAGGTTGTGGATACGGCCGTCTACGAGGTCGAAATCTATGAGTTTCGAGCACACCAGGGCACTCGGCGCCGCCGTGATATGCCGAACACCGTTCTCGACGGTGTCCACCATAATCTTAAAGTCGTTTCCTTCCATATCGTTATTCCTTTGGCGGGCTCCCTTGCCCCTGAAAACGTCGCTTCGCGACCCCTCCCTAAAGGGCACCCTCCCTCTTATGTTGCCGAGGGTGGCACAGTTTTCAGGGGCAAGGGAGCCCGCCAATAATTATTCTTTCACCGTAGAGGCGAGGAAGAGCTCTTCCATCTGGGCATCGTCGATCTTGGACGGGGAGTCGATCATGACGTCGCGGCCCTGGTTGTTCTTCGGGAAGGCGATGTAGTCACGGATGGTCTCCTGACCGCCGAAGAGGGCGCAGACGCGGTCGAAGCCGAAGGCGAGGCCGCCGTGGGGCGGGGCGCCGAACTTGAAGGCGTTGATGATGAAACCGAACTTGTATTCAGCCTCCTCGGGGCCGATCCCGAGCACCTCGAACATCCTCTTCTGCATATCTGCATTGTGGATACGGATGGAGCCGCCGCCGAGCTCGGTGCCGTTGAGCACGAAGTCGTAGGCGTTGGCGCACACGCGCTCCAGGTCCTCTTTCTTATCGGAATAGAACCACTTCTCATGCTCCGGCTTGGGGGCGGTGAAGGGATGGTGCATCGCATAGAAGCGGCCGTCCTCCTCGCTCCACTCCAGCAGCGGGAAGTCCACGATCCACAGGGGCGCGAACACCTTCGGATCCCGCAGTCCCAGGCGGTTGCCCATCTCGATACGGAGCACGCCGAGGCGCGTCTGCGTCTTGCGCTTCTCGCCGCACATGATGAGCAGCAAGTCACCGGTGGAAGCGCCGCACTCGGCAGCGACCTTCTGCAACTGGTCCGGAGTATAGAACTTATCGACGGAAGATTTGACCGAACCGTCGGCATTCATCTTCACATACACCAGTCCGGCTGCACCCACCTGCGGACGCTTCACCCATTCGGTGAGTTCGTCCAGCTGCTTGCGGGTGTATTCCGCAGCGCCCGGCACGGCGATGGCGCCCACGTAGGCGGCGCTGTCGAACACGCTGAAGCCGCATCCCTGCACCAGGGGCGTGACCTCGTGGATCTCCATTCCGAAGCGGATATCGGGCTTGTCGGAGCCGTAGCGGTCCATAGCGTCATACCAGCTCATGCGGGGAAGCGGGTTGGGGATATCGACGCCGAGGGCATTCTTGAACATCTGCCGCATCATGCCCTCGAAGGTGTTCAGCACGTCCTCCTGCTCCACGAAGCTCATCTCGCAGTCGATCTGCGTGAACTCGGGCTGACGGTCGGCGCGAAGGTCCTCGTCGCGGAAGCAGCGAACGATCTGGAAATAGCGGTCGTAACCGGCAACCATCAGCAGCTGCTTGAAAGTCTGGGGACTCTGCGGCAGGGCGTAGAATGTGCCAGGATTCATGCGGGAAGGCACGACGAAGTCGCGCGCGCCCTCGGGAGTGGACTTGATGAGGTACGGGGTCTCGATCTCCATGAAGCCCTCTCCGTCCAGGTAGGTGCGGATTTCCTGCGCGAGGCGGTGCCTCAGGGCAAGCGCCCGCTGAAGGGGCGGACGGCGCAGGTCGAGGTAGCGGTATTTGGCACGAAGGTCCTCGCCGCCGTCGGAATCCTCCTCGATGGTGAACGGGGGGACGGATGAACGATTCAATATATTGATGCCCAGCACTTTGATTTCAATGTCACCGGTCGGGATACGGGGGTTCTTGCTCTCACGTTCGAGCACCTCGCCCTCCACCTGGAGCACGAACTCACGCCCGAGCGAAGAAGCGGTCTCCACCAGCTCCGGCGCGGCGTCTGCCTCAACGACCAGCTGCGTGATGCCGTAGCGGTCGCGCAGGTCGATGAATGTCATACCTCCGAGTTTGCGGGATTTCTGCACCCATCCCGCCAGGGTGACTTTCTTGCCTTTATCGGCTATGCGGAGCTCTCCGCAAGTGTGGGTTCTGTACATATTCGTCTAAATTCCGAACTGCAAAGGTAGTAAAAATTGCGGTATTATGTCTGCGTTTGTGCGTAAATGACTTGTTGGCCGTCATTTTAATAAATCTTTAATAGTTCGAAAATGAAAAGAAAACTGGGAACCATGGCGGCCACTATTCTGGCCATATTGCTATGCTCTTCTTTTTCCGCTTTTGCGCAGATGCCGAAAGTATCCCTAAACCTTCAGCAAGTGACCGCAAGACAATTGTTGAAGGCTATCGAGCAGATGTCGGACTACACCTTCGCTTATGTGGATTCTGAGTTGGATCTGGATAAAACAGTTACTGTCAAAGCAAACAACAAAGACGTTTCCGCCATATTGGCGGATGTCTGGCCCGGTGTCAAGGTCACGATGAACGGCAGGCAACTTGTGTTGAATCTGCCCCCAAAGCAACAGGCGCAAACCCGGAAGCAAAGCGAGGACGACAGCCCTTTCCGGCGAGTAACCGGCGTGGTGACTGATGATTCAGACCAGCCGGTTATCGGTGCCGTGGTGATGGTGAATGGCACAAAGAATGCCGCATTGACCAGCGCCACGGGTTATTATGCCCTGGACGACGTCGAAGGACCCGCTACCATAACGGTATCCTGCCTTGGCTACAAGTCAGTGGACGTCGCCATCTCCGAGAAGCAGTCGGAATGCAACATAAGGATAGAGCAAGAACTGATCGCCCTGGACGACGTCGTGGTGGTGGGTTACGCCACTATGAAGAAGCGGGACCTCGTAGGCTCCGTGGATGCCGTCGGCAGTGAGGTGGTGGGCAACCGCGCCAACTCCAACCTGCTGCGCTCCCTGCAGGGCGAGATTCCCGGCCTGAACGTCACCATCAGCGACAGCAAGCCCTCACATGAAGGCTCATACAACGTCCGAGGCGAGACCTCCGTCGGCGCCGGCGGTGATGCGCTGGTGCTGATCGACGGCGTGGAGGGGAGCCTCAGTTCCGTGAACCCGCAGGATGTGGAAAGCATCTCCGTGCTGAAAGACGCATCCTCCGCCGCAGTCTATGGTGCCAGGGGCGCTTTCGGCGTGATACTCGTGACCACGAAAGCAGCGCAGAAAGGCCGCCCCGTCATCAACTACAGCGGCTCCTACAGCATCAACCGCAGAACAGTCATTCCCGACGGCATCACCGACCCCAATGAATGGCTAGACTGGTGGAAAGCAGCCTACACTGGCTACTACAACGCCTCCCGTACCCTCCTGAACCACCTGGACTCCAAGGCCCCGTATTCGGAGAACATCTACAATGAAATCATAAGGCGCAAGAACGACCCGTCGCTTGCCAAAGTGGTGCGGTCCAACGAAGTGCCGGGATTCGGATATGTCTATCTCGACAGCCACGAATGGATGCAGGAATTCTACAATGACTGGCACGGCTCTACGGAACACAACATCTCCGTGTCCGGCGGCAACGAGAACGCAGACTACTATGTGTCCGGCCGCTACTACGGTTCCGATGGCGTTTTCAGGATCGGCAACGAGAAATACAAAAAATTCAGTATGCGAGCCAAGGGCACCTTGAAGATTCGTCCCTGGCTGACCCTGACCAACAACACGAGCGTCAGCACCAATTTCTCCCACATTCCCCGCACCCAGTCGGGCCAGTCGCCTTACCGTTACATACAGCACTGCCTCCAGCCGATGACGCCCCTCAAGAACCCTGACGGCACCTGGACCCCCGCAGCGGGTATCTCCGGCTACGCCGCTTTCGTGGAGGGCAAAAACTACCTGGAGAATGACTACATCTACCTGCGCAACAAGGTAGGACTGGATGCCAGCATAATCCGGGACGTGCTCAAACTCCAGGCCGACTACTCCTACAACTACACCGGACGCACGAGGCTGCTAGTCCAGAACCTGGTATCCTATTCCAAGGAACCTGGCGTCATTCTTTATGAAAGCGACAAGTACGGAGACGGTCTCACCCAGACCACCTACAGGACGGACTACCAGGCGGCGAACATCTATGCGACCTGGACCCCGAGATTAGGCGAAAAACATAGTCTCACGACCCTCGTGGGCTACAACGTCGAATGGCGCACCTACAAGACGACAACCGCTGAAAGGGTGGGATTCATTTCTGAGAAACCCTCCTTCGCTCTAATGGAAGGCGAAGCCAGCGTAACCTCAGGCGGCAATGAATGGTCCTACCTGGGAGCATTCTTCCGCGTCAACTATTCCTTCCTCGGACGCTTCCTGCTGGAAGTGAGCGGCCGCTACGACGGCTCATCCAAGTTCCCCATCAACAGCCGCTGGGGCTTCTTCCCTTCAGCATCATTCGGGTGGCGGCTCTCGGACGAGCCCTGGATGAAGTGGAGCCGCGGCGTGCTCGACAACGCCAAGATAAGGCTCTCCGCCGGCTCGATGGGCAACGGCAACGTCGACCCTTATAAATACACGTCCACGATGACCATCAGGAAGGCCGAGGACATAGTCATCGACGGTTCCCTGCCGTCCTACACGACCGTGGCCAGCCTGGTGCCCTCATCCCTGACCTGGGAGACAGCATCCACCTATGACGCCGGCATCGACATAGATATGTTCAAGAACCGCTTCTCCGCCACCTTCGACTACTATATCCGCAATACGACCAATATGTACACCACCGGCGTCACCCTGCCCCCGGTGTACGGTGCCTCCGCCCCGAAAGGAAACTACGCTGCGATGCAGACCAGGGGCTGGGAACTTTCACTCCAGTGGCGCGACCAGTTCCAGATGGGCGGCAAGCCACTCAAGTACAGCATTAAAGGCACTCTCTGGGACAGCCGATCATTCATAACCAAGTACGACGGCAACGACGGCAACTCGCTCGGAACGATTTCCAACATCATAGCCGGAGATCCCCAGTACTATGTGGGAATGGAACTCGGCGAACTCTGGGGTTACGAAGTGGAAGGCCTGTTCCGGGATTATGAAGACATCGCCACCCACGCCACACAGACCTTCCAGCAGTCTTCCGATAAAGTCACGAGGCCCGGACAGGTCAAGGTCGCAAACCTCAACGATGACGACGTAATCGACTGTGGCAACCTGACGCTCGCAGACCACGGAGATATGAGGATCGTGGGCAACAAGTCCCCGAGATACCGCTACGGCATCAATATGTCTGCAACGTGGAACGGAATCGGGCTCTCCGTATTCCTGCAGGGCGTGGGCAAGAGGGACTGGTATCCCGGCTCCGACGCCAGTTACTTCTGGGGCAAATACGACAGGCCGTTCCTTTATTTCCTGCCGAAAATCCACGCTATGGACAGCCCTACGATGTGCCAGTTGACCGAAGACGGCTCCGAATGCCTCAACCCCGACACCGCCTACTGGCCGAGAATCACCAGCTATCAGTCCAGAGGCACGAACAGCAAGGACCTGCTGCTGGAAATTCCCAATACCAGATACATACAGAATGCAGCCTACCTGAGAGTCAAGAACATACAGATAGACTACAGTTTCAGTCAGAAAGTCTGCAATGCCATCGGCGTGTCCGGTCTCAAACTCTTCCTGAACGGTGAAAACCTGTTCACGATCACCCCTATGTGGAAATGGGCCCCGAACATCGACCCTGAAACCGCGGGAAGCGGAGACTCCGACTACAGCGACGTGATAGACGGAAACTCATACCCGATGATCAAGACCATCACACTCGGAATGAACCTTAAATTCTAATAAGATGAAGAAATCAATCATACTCCCGGCACTTCTTTCCCTGCTTGCCGTTTCCTGCACTGATTTCCTGACCAAGGTCAGCCCCAATGCAATTGAGAGTGAATACTTCTTCACCGATGAATCTTCGCTCCAGATCTACACCAACGGTCTCATCCGTTCATACGCAACGGAAATCAAGGATCTCCTGGATGCGGACAAATATGTGGACGCACAGGCGTGGGACGGGGAATACCTGTTTTTCACCGGCCGCTACGGCGTCTCCGACAACAGTTCCTGGAGCTGGACATCTCTGCGGTCCATAAACTATTTCATAGAGAATATGGGCGCTGCGGAGACGAGTCCGACCATTATGGCCCACTATGAAGGCGTGGGCCGGTTCTTCAGGGCAATGTTCTACATAGCCAAACTCCAGCGCTATGGAGCCGTCCCGTGGTACGACCACGTTCTGGACCCCACCGATGAAGCGGAGCTCTACAGGACAAGGGACGACAGGTCCGTGGTTGCCGCCAAGATACTGGAAGACCTGGACTATGCCTGCAAGAACTGCCTTGGCGACGACAAGTACAGGGTCCGCAGCACCAACATCAACAAGTATGTAGCCCTTGGCATCAAGGCTCGCTTCTGCCTCTACGAAGGCACCTACCGAAAATACCACGAGACCGACCCGTCCAAAGGCACCCCATGGACCGCCGCCGAAAAGGAGGAAGGCAATATGTACCTGCGGGAATGCATTAAGGCCTGCCAGGAGATAATGGACTCCAAGCTCTACTCCCTCACCGACAATGCGGCAAAACGGCAGACCCAGTACAGGGATATGTTCACAAACGCGGATGCCTGCGCATACTACACCAATGAGTTCATCTGGGCGAGGGACTATGACGAAGCGTTGAGAGTCAACAACAAGGAATACTCCATCAATGACTACCTCAACAACACCGGCCACTACATTTGGGCCCTCAACAGGGACTTTATGCTGACCTATCTCTGCCTTGACGGCACCCCCTTCACAGACAGATATTCAGGCAAGGACTACTATTCCGCCACCCTGGCCGATGAGATAAAGGACCGCGACTACCGTTTCGCCCAGACAGTCCGCACCCCCGGATTCAAGCGCGACAACGGCACCAAGGCATACCCGCCCAACCTTGCGTGCGCCAAGACCGGCTACCAGCCCGTGAAATGGCTCACCGACGCCATCAAGGACGAGATTTCCGACGGTACCTACTCCGACGTCCCCCTCATACGCTATGCGGAGATCCTCCTAAGTTACGCAGAAGCGAAGGCCGAACTCGGCGAATGCACCCAGGAGGTCTGGGACAAGTCGGTCAAGCTCGTCCGCGAAAGGGCCGGAGTCAAAAGCATATATCCGACCACGGCCGACCCGTACCTCGTGGAATACTTCCTCAAGACAGTCACGGACCCCGTGATCCTCGAAATACGCCGGGAGCGCGGGACCGAGTTCGTTATGGAAGGCCTCAGGATGCAGGACGTGATGCGCTGGCATATCGGCGAGCGCCTGATAATGCCCAAGACCGGCATCTGGATTCCCGGAATCGAGCAGAACCTCGACCTTGACGGAGACGGCCAGCCGGACAATTACGTGTCGGCTAAAGTGGTTGAGAAATCGGGCATCAACGTGCTTGCTATCAACCACAACGGCTCTTCCCTCTCCTCCGCAGGCCACTACCTTTCCGAAGGCGACCACGGCTACATCATTGCCTATTCCGCTTTCTGCAGCGGCTACACCTGGTCGGAGAAAAAGTATCTCTACCCCATCCCCTCCGCCGACGTCACGCTCAACGAGGGACTTGGACAGAATTATGGTTGGTAAAAAACACACCCGAATATGAAAAAGACTTTTTCAATTATCTGCCTGGGCCTCCTGTTCCTCACAGGATGCCAAAAAGAAGTTGATGTGTTTCAAAGGGAATACGACGCCATATCCTGCGACTGCTTCGAGCAGAACATTTCCCAGTATCTCCTCTGCTCCGGAGAATGGACTTCGGAGTGCGACCTGGACTGGCTGCGCCTCAATCCCGACAGCGGTTCGGGCGACGGCTCCGAATACCAGGTATATTACATCCAGGTGTCCGGCAATATGGGCGAAGCCAGGGAGGGGACGTTCTACCTGGTCCACGGCGGGCAGCGTTATCCCGTAGTGGTCCGGCAGGACAAGACCAATTTCGAATTCGGCGAACTGTATATGTCCGGCCTGCTGAAGCAGAACCAGCCCAGCAACGCCTTCCTCGCCATACCCTACAAGAATGCCACAGGTGCCGAAACTATATCTATCGCCTGTTCGATGAGCGGCGCCACGGATGGCCTGTCGGTCTCCGGAGGCAATTTCACCCTGACTGCGGGCAATAATTCCATAGTCATTCCCATTGACGGCACCCCGTCCGGAGCTGGCGAAATCACCTTCAACGTGAGTATCAACGGGAAGCCCCTCAACCCCATAGTGACCACAATCAAGGAGTTCACCAACAAGAAGATAAACGTCTTCCTGAACGGCGAGGACTGCGGCAGTTGCACTGAGAGCCAGCCCGGCGTGTGGGAACTTACCATCGACGCACCCGCCGTGGGAGAAATCACCATCAAAAACGAAGAGCAGGAACTGGGCTTCACTTCCTATTCCGGAGCCGGCGGCCTCGGCACCTGCAAGAATATGAATTCAGCACTACCCTTCTATAATTTCACGCCCCAGCACACCCGCTTCTATAAGGTGGACAAGGCCATTGGCGCTCTCCAGCCCATTTCTGAAGGCGGCAACAAGCTATGGCTGAATTTGGACGCCCCCGGCAAGGTGAAAGTGGCCTACGATGAGACCTACAAGCAGTACGGCTCCTACTATCTGGAACTTGTCAAGGATGACGACCCGACTCTCATCTTTGACGAGCAGTTCGACCTCTTCACCTACGGCGGCGACGCTATCAACTACCTTCTGGGCACCATCTACAACGGCACCGCCGAATCTTTTGACGGACTTGAACCGGGCACCAACAACAGCGGGAAATGGTCCTCTTCCGGAAGCATCGGGCAGATGTGGGACTATCCCACGCTCAAGGTGAATATCAGGGCGTGCGACGACTATATCAAGAACCGGGGCGTCCAGGACTGGGAATTCGTCTATGTCGACGAGCGCCCCGGAGCCATCCAGATGAACAACACCGGCCAGCAGGACAATTATATGATAACGCCCAAATTCTCAAAGATTTCCGGCACGCAGAACATAGTCCTGACCCTGGATATCGCCAGGTACTCCTCAACCTCGAAGGCAGACATCCCCGTGACCATACTCGGGGCCGGAAGTTTCACCGGCGGCAAAGCCAGCCAGACCGAAGGCCAGGACGCCAACGGCGTGAAGGTGGAAGCAAAGAGCGGCGACCTGGGCAGTCTGAGCGGAACGAAGTACAACATCGGGACCGATTACCTGATGACCGCTGGTTCCTCCTACAACGCAAGTATATACAAACCCACTTCAAGGTTCGAATTCTACATTTCCGGAGCGACCTCCGAGACCCAGATCAAGATTGCTGCGTCTTCAGCATCCGGAGGGAATGCACCCCGGTGCTTCATATATGGAATAAAAGCCACACTGCAATGAAAAACAAACTGATTATATTCACCATGCTGGCCGCCGTCGCCTGCGAGCCCAAAATCGACCCTGACAACGGAGGCAAGAACAACAACAATCCGACCGACACCCGAGGCGCTTTCGAGGTGGAGGTCGGGAAGCCGCTTCCGCACTGGCAGGAAGGCGTGCTGGATATCCACGCCATCAATACCGGAAGCGGTGAATGCACCTTCTTCATCCTGCCCGACGGCACCACGATGCTCGTGGACGCAGGCGACCTGTATATGAACAAGAAGTCCAACAGGGTGCCGGTACGTCCCACTTCGGAGTCCATCCCCTACAAGACCTATGGTTCTTATATCAAGTACTTTATTCCGAGCGGGCACCCGAAGATCGACTACTTCGTGCTGACCCATTTCCACATTGACCATATGGCCTACCTGGGCACCGGGCGCATAAACAACACCGCGGGAAACTATTGCTATGCCGGCCCTATGGGGCTCTATCAGGACATACAGTTCGCCAAGTCGATCGACAGGCTTTACCCCGACTATGCGACGAACAGCGAAGACGACGACGCCAACGCCTCGCCCGACTCCAGGAGTATGTTTGCAAACTTCCTGGACTATCAGGCAAGGACCTCGGGCCTCACGGCCGAGCGGTTCAAGATCGGCACCGACCAGCAGCTCGCAATGAAATACAACGCCGCCAAGTACCCTTCCTGCAAGGTCTTTGGTTATGCCGTCAACGGAAAGGTCTGGGACGGGGCAAAGGAATATGACACCCACGCCCGCTACGAAAACGGCCTGTCCTGCGCCTTCCTGCTGAGTTACGGCAAGTTCGACTATTTCACCAGCGGAGACCTGAACGAGAAGAGCACCTGCACAGCAATTGCCAAATCCATAGGGAAGAACATCGAAGCTATGAAGGCCCACCACCATATGTCCAACGAAGCCACCTACGACGTGGAGGCAGAGGCCTACAAGCCCAAGGTCGTGGTCACGCAGAGTTTCTATGCCCTGACGACACAGCCACAGCAAAGCATCATTCAGAAATATTCAGGAACTCAAGACCTGTATTTCACCAACATAGACCAGAGCATCATCACGGCCCGCTCCGACATCTACGGTGCCTGCAAGGGCCTCAACGGCCACGTCGTCATCCGTGTTGCGGAAAACGGCGACAAGTTCTGGGTCTATATGCTTGACGACACTGACAAGAAATATAAAGTAAAATCCATCAACGGTCCTTATACCTGCGAGTGATGTCCTTAGTTATTTTATTGGTTGCGGCATTTCTGTCAGTCCAGCAGCCTCCGGTCGCGCAGGTCGGAGCTACCCTGCCGGATTGGCAGGAAGGCCTGCTGGACATCCACGCCGTCAACACGGGGCGCGGGGAATGCACGTTCATCATTTACCCGGACGGCACCACCCTGCTCGTGGATGCCGGCGACCTGCTCGGCTATAAGCCGTCTAAGTATGAGAGCGTTCCCGCCAGACCGTCCGACGAGGAAGAGCCCTGGCAGGTTTATGCCGACTACATCCTCCATTTCCTGCCCAAAGGACATCACCGCCTGGACTACTGTGTCGTGACCCACTACCATATGGACCATTACGGCCACATAGGGGAAGGGCGCAAAATGCATCCCGACGGCGGCTATGCCCTTGCAGGCCCGACGGGATTGTACTCCATAGTGCCTTTCGACCGGGTTATCGACAGGTCTTGGCCATATTACCCGGATGACGAGAGCCTGAAAACGTTAAAGAATTACCGGAAATTCATCCAGTACAACTCGGAGCACAGCGGGCTGATACCGGAGCGCTTTAATGTAGGCACCGACAAACAGCTGGCACCTGTATACCACCCGGAAGACTATCCTGGTTTCAGCGTTTTCGGCTATGCGGCGAGCGGACTTGTCTGGGACGGCAGCACAGTCATCGACACAAAAGCGCAGCACGAGAACGGCCTGTCCTGCGCATTCCTGCTGAGCTATGGCAAGTTCGACTACTTCACCAGTGGCGACATGAACCAGCAGAACACCTGCAAGGCGGTAGCGAAGGCAATAGGCAGGAAGATAGAAGCGATGAAGGCCCACCACCACATGTCCAACGAGGCCTCCTACGCCATAGAGGCCGAGGCCTACCAGCCGAAAGTGGTCGTGACGCAGAGTTTCTACGAACGCGACATCCAGCCCAACCAGAACATCATCAAAGAATACTCCGGAAAGCAGGATATGTTCTTCACGAACCTCCCGATGACCTTTGTCAAGGCCTCGCCGGAAATCTATGAAGACTGCAAGTGCGAAGGCGGGCATATTGTCATACGCGTAGCGTCTGAGGGCGATTTCTTCGTCTATGTGCTCGACGATACCGACAAAGAATATAAAGTGAAATCAATCTACGGACCATATAAAAGCGAATAACAAATGAAACGTTTCTATCTGATTATCCTGGCTGTTTTTGTGGCCGCCATCTACGCCTGCAGTCCGATCGGCGAAGTGGTGGTGGACAAGAACCTTCCGGCCGGCAACATCGTGTTCGAAAGGATGGTGAACGACACGGTCTATGTCCACCAGGAACTGAGGGGCTCCAAGAAGGCCTGGTTCTACTGGGCTTTCCGCGTCACAGGCGCACAGGGCAAGAAGCTGACCTTCGTGTTCACGAAGAGTTTCGCCATCTGCGAGCGCGGCCCGGTGGTATCACTGGACAAGGGCAAGTCTTATGAGTACCTTGCCGAAGAAGGCGCAACCAAGTTTCAGTTCACATACGACTTCCCTGCTGACGCAAAGGAAGTGTGGTTTTATGAATGCCACCCCTACACTCCTGAAATGTGGTATTCCTTCATAAACGCGCCGCACAAGGGCCAGTACGAGACAGGCGTCCTGTGCAAGAGCCCCAAAGGCAGGGACGTCCCCTTCTTCAGGATTATGCCGAAGGAATCCGCCCCGAAACTCTCCGTGGTGGTCAGCTGCCGCCACCACTGCTCGGAAGCCCCTGCCGGATACGTGGTCGAAGGCATCACCGCCGCTTTCCTGGAAGACAGTGAACTTGGCCAGTGGCTCAGGGACAACATCGAGCTCCACGTCGTCCCCTTCGTGGATATCGACGGTTCCGTGGAGGGCGACCAGGGCAAATGGCGGCTCCCGCACGACCACAACAGGGATTACACCGAGTTCCGCTATCCGGAAACCGCCGCCCTGGCCAGTCTCATCGCAGAGACGCAGCCTGACATTTATCTGGACTGCCACAATCCCAAGCTTTATAAGTACAACGACAATTACATTTATACACCGTACCGTGAGAACCCGAATCCCAAGGAGTTCGTATTCTCCAGCCTGCTTGAAAAGTACCAGGAAGGCGGGCTTAACTACCGGACGTCGGACAACCTGCCGTTCGGGACGAGCTGGAATTCCTCCAGCAACTACCAGGACGGTCTGAACGCAACACAATGGGTATATGCCAACATCCAGGACATCAAAGTCGCACGCACTATTGAATTCCCGTTTGCCTATTCCAACGGCGCGCTTGTCTATCCCGGCAAGTTACGCCAGTTCGGCCACGGAATAGCCAGGACCCTGAAAGCTTTCGCCCAAGGAGAAGAATAACAATTAAAACATATCATTATGATAAAACAGTTAATAGCTTATTTGCCCCCACGCTGCGGACAGGCAAAGTGGGAGGAAGAGCAGATTCTTTGCTCTTCTGATATGGTTGAGGCGGAGGATTTCAACAGTTTAACGGAATATGAATGGTAGCCTTATGAAAAGATCAGCATTATTTATCGCTGCAGCTGTGACTTTGATACTGACTGCGGCCTGCGCAAAAGAAGCCGTTCTCGAGCCCGTTCCTTCCAGGGATGGTATGAAGGCCATTGAATTCACGGTCCAGCTGGAAGATGCAGGCACTAAAGCCTGGCTCGACGGCCTCAGCATCCGATGGAGCAATGGCGAAAAGGTTGCCGTCTTCGACGGGATCAAGTCCGAGCCCAATGAATTCACCGTCTGGAACGCCAGCGGCAATACCGCTACAATAAGCGGAACCGTGTCTGACGGCGCGACTGATTTTTGCGCCGTGTATCCTTTCAGCGCAGCAAAGAGCCGCACAGAGACCGGCGTAAACATAAGCCTGAGCCAGTACCAGGAGGTTCCTGCCGGCAGGAATGTGGCTCCGGACGCACTCATTTCCGTTGCCAAGTCATCAGGCACTTCATTTTTGTTCAGGAATGTCGTTTCACTTGTGGCATTCGACATCAACTCGGACAACGTCCGTAGCGTCACCTTCTATGGAAATGGTGAAGAGCTGATCACCGGAGCGGCTTCCGTGGACTTGGGCGGCAGCGACCCTGCCTCGACGGCAACCGGGTCCTCCTATGTATCCGTGTCTCCCGAAAGCGGCACCTTCAGCCAAGGCCGGTACTATGCGGTTGTCATACCTGCCGAATTGAACAGCGGCGTGACCTTCGCAATCAGCACGGACAGCGGAAAATTCACCCGCACAAGCAGTAAGAAAGCCGTACTTCCCATCAACGGAGGAATGTCGTTCGGCAGTATGGATTCAGGCACCGCACTTCCGATGTCGATAGGCAGCAAGGCGGAACTCCAGACCTGGGCCGACAACATCAACGCATATGTCAGAGGAGACGTCATCAAACTCACGGCAGATATTGACTGGGGCGGCGACGAGTGGACTCCAATCCCCGGGCGTTGCAGTTTCGACGGTCAGGGACACAGCATCTACAATTTCGTGATCAACACCTCCAAGCATCCCGACATCGAACGCTTCGGATTGTTCCAGAGCCTCAGCGACGACAACGCAATCGTGAACCTGAAGCTCGGATGCACCCCGTCCGGAGAATATGACGGAGTCAGCGCCATCACCGTTGATTCCGCGGCTGAAAGCTATTACGTAGGCGCCCTTGCCGGCCTCATCAAGAACAACAAGGGCAGCGACAAGGTACTTGTATCCGATGTCTGGTCATATGTTCCCGTGACCGTGGAACTGCCATCGGCCGCCACGATGGGTCTCCGCGCCGGCGGAATCACAGGATGTGTCACGACCGGCGAGGCCGCAGTCATCTCAGGATGCCGTAACTACGGAGCAATAAAGAATGCCAGTGGCGTGAAGATGACCGGCAATATGTATCTCGGGGGTATCGTTGGACAGCTCACCAACGCCCACTCAACCGTCGAGAACTGCGCTAACTATGCCGAGGTCAATCTGTCCACCAAGGCCAACGGCCTGGTCAGTTCATCATTCGCTGGAGGCATCGTGGGCCGTGTCGGTTCCGTGGACGGCGTCGTCATTGACGGCTGCAGCAACGAGGGAAAGATTGCCGTTGGCATCAACATCAAGGTTGCGCACTATGTCGGAGGCATCGTGGGAATGGATCACCAGCCTGCCGAGGGTGGCACTTACAACCTCATCATCAGCGATTGCACCAACGCCGGAGAAGTGGGAGCAGGCTCCCAGAGCAAATCCGGATATTACGGAGGAATCATCGGCTGCACGATGTCCAGAGCGCTGATTACCGACTGCGAAAATCTTGCGTCCGGACGTATCTACAAGAACAACAACCACACATCCGAATCTGCCTACGGCGGTATCGTCGGCAAGGCTTCCGGGTGTGAAGGCGCCCTCGTGACAGGATGCGTCAACGCCGCAGATCTGGTTGAAGGCGGAAATGTGACCAACGGCACCGAAGTTTACCACGCTTTCGGAGGCATCGCCGGCATTGGCAACATCGACATTTTCAATTGCTCAAACTCCGGGGGAATCACGTTGTGTTATACCCAGAGCACTTCCCTCCACTGCGCAGGAGGTATTACCGGCCTGCACGAAGGGTTCAAAATATCAGGATGCAGCAACACCGGATCTCTCAACACCACCCAGAACTGCCCTACCGGCGGCCTTATCGGTCTCCAGCTGGATGCGGCAGTCTCTACCGGTGAAGGATGTACTGTGGTCTGCGACATCACTTCCGGCCAGGCATCCACAGGCGGTATGCTGGTGGGCGTTTACTCCGGCACTGCAGCCTTCACTATGGGCAGTTCATCGAACCCCATCAAGGTGGCAGGATCCATCAACGGTGCGGCTGCCTCCACCGGAAACCTATGTGGAAGCGCCAGCGCCAGCCAGCCAACATTCAATACTAATCTTTAAATCAATCATAAATGGAAGAAAAGAATCTGCTAACTTATTGTCAGCCGCTTGTCAACATAGTCACCGTACAAGCCTGCTGCATTGTGTGTAATTCTCCCGGGCCCAATTCAGTCGCCAACGTGGACGAAGATGATTATGGAACCTATTAATCCGAAGTCGCTATGAGAAGAATTGCTTGTATACTGATGTCGATTGCCGCACTGGCTCTCGCATCCTCCTGCAACAAGAACACCAACCCTGAGACTCCCGGCGACGGACTGGTCTACAAGACCATCCACATCTCCGCCTCCGAGACGCTCACCAACAAAGCTGCATTCGGCGAGAAGTCCGAAGGTACCTATCCCCTGCTCTGGTCTGAAGGCGACAAGGTAATCATCTGCGTCAACAATGACCCCAACCTCACACAGGAACTCTCCGTCACTCCTAAAGATGGCGGAAAGTCCGCCGAATTCGAAGCTTGCACCCTTGCGCTGCCCGATACAGGTGACATCACCATTCGCGTGACCACCAACACCACTACAGCCTCCGGAGGCACGGCGGCAACGGTGAAATTCAAACCGAATGTGGGAGAATCTCAAGCCCCCCAGCCGGCTTCCTGTGACCCGGAATCCATTATTTTGTTCGCAAAAGAGACTTATTCCAGCGCAGCAGAAGTCCCTGCCAAAATAGAGATGAGTTTCTCACACGCTACCGCGTACGGCCTTTTGAACATAAGCGGTATAGACCTTGGCGGCGAGACCGTGAAGTTCGTGGAGCTTCAGGCAATGTCGCCTGACATCAGGATTGCAGGCGACGTGACGATCGACGGCGACGGCGTTCTCTCTCCCGGAAGCCACACCTCATTGACGATGAGGGGGATAAGCGATCTGAGCAACCCCATCTGGTTTGCAATCGCCCCTTCCGAGCTGAACACAGTATCCGCCCTTGCCATTCACGTGATCACCTCTGCAGACCGCCACTTCGAGAAGATACTCGACTGCTCGGCAAATCCCCTGAAATTCCAGGCCGGCCGCATCAGCAAGTTCGGCGTCAATTTCAGCGGCATTGCTTCCGCAGCAAGGCAGGTCAAGACTATACGAGACCTGGTCCTGCTCAAGAATGCCTTGCAAAATGATGATTATGCCTACTGGTTGAATTCAGATTCTGAGATTCTGCTTGCAAACGACATCAACTATAACAATGAAGAGCTTAAAGGAAATAGCACAACGCTTAACGAAGGTGTTACATTCAACGGACAGAACTATGCCATAAAAAATGCTGATATAAGTGCTACCATTTTCAAAATTGTAAAAGGCACAGTCAAGAATCTAAAGATTGAAGGAGGCACCAATTCCACTTATCTTTTCAGAACTGTATCCGGACTTTTGGAAAACATCAATGTCTGCGGTCTTGATGCAAAGAATCCTTTAATTGAGTCCGTGTCCGGCACTGTTAACGGGTTAATTGTTGATGCTAACACCACCTTCACTTGCACGTGGCCTGCCGATAATTCCAAAACTGATATGGGGTTCGTGGCGATGGAGAACAGCGGTTTGATAGAGAACAGCGAAGTCTCAGCAACAATAAATGCAGGCGATCCACAGCGTTCAAAGTTCAATTTTGGCGTGTTTTGTCCTAAGTGTACAAGCGGCCGCTTCTACAAGTGTAAAAACAAAGGCACCGTGACCTTGCAAACAAGCACTCCAGTTTCAACGGGTTGCAGTCTTGGGGGAATCGTAGGAATCATTGAAAGTACACAAGAAGATAATACCGTCCGCATCTTAGAAGAATGTGAAAATTCTAGTACTGGTAATATCTCTTTAATATTGAATTACCCTGGAAGTAATACTCTTTATCACAGAATTTGTTGCGTAGGCGGTATTGCAGGTGGAGATTATAAGGGAGGCACGAACAATTCTGGTGTATGGAAAAATGCCATTTATCCAAGCACCGGTGTTATTTATGGATGTTCTAACAAAGGAAGCGTCACTTTGGATTATAATTCTGCTTATGTTGAAGTTGAGACCAGCAACAAAAACGGTACTGGTTCACAAGGTGTATCCATAGGTGGTGTAATAGGCGCAACCATTAATGATCTGGAGGAATGTACTAATGAAGGGTCAGTCACCGCGAATTTAAATGCTAATAATCCTTCACGCAAGGCCGCAGCGCCCAAAATCGGAGGAGTTGTCGGTGCTGCACATAATAAAGTCATTAAATGCATAAATGAATCTTCTGCAAGTGTTACCGTGAACGGTTCATTCAGAAATTGTGCTTCTCAACTGTACGCTGGTATGGGGCCAATCAATCAAGCCTGTATCGGTGGTGTCGCAGGATGTGTTGGATGTGGAGGATCAAGTGCTACCGACACCACAGGAGCCGCCGATAATTCTGATAATGCAGAATCTGAAATAGTCAATTGCGAGAATAAATCTGCTTCAATTACTCCTCCAGCAGTTACGACTCCAGGGTCACCCTGTATAGGTGCAGTTTGCGGTTGGACCTCAGCATACAACACAGGAAACACAGATAATGGAGGAACAAGTCTGAGTGTGATCGGAACTTCAGTTGCGTCAACACCATCTTCAGCTACCACCGGTTCACCGCTACCGAAGTGACTGGAAGGCTATCTTGACATCCATGCGATAAGTACCGGAAGGGGAGAATGTTTTTATTACATTTTCCCCGACGGTACCACCATGATGGTGGATGCCGGGGACCTTTACAGATACAATTTGGCTGAGAGTTCCTATGCCAACGCTCCAACGAGACCAACGGCAGACGCCCTGCCCTGGCAAACCCAGGCGGCATACGTAAAGCATTTCCTGCCCCCTGGAAGGCCTGCGCTGGACTATTTCCTCGCGACCCACTACCATATAGACCATCTTGGATCATTTGGCAGTGGACGTACTACGCACGAACAAGGAGGATACCTGCTTGCCGGCGTCACGGCGTTGTATGAACGGGTGAAGTTCAATAAGCTCATTGACCGCTCGTATCCGGATTACGGAACCGGTGAATCACAGGACCTTATTGACAACTACGGCCAGTTCGTGACATACAATATGGCGAACTCCGGACTCCAGGTGGAACGCTTCAGCGTGGGATCGAACAGTCAGATTGTGCAGCTCTACAATGCTTCCGCCTATCCGACTTTCCAGATTCGGAATTATGCCGGCAGTGGTATGGTGTGGAATGGAAACTCTGTTGTGGATAAGACCAACCTGTCTTTGAGCGAGAATGGCCTGTCCTGCGCCTTCCTGCTGAGTTACGGTAACTTCGACTTCTTCGCCAGCGGAGACTTGAATAACCAGAACATCTGCAGTACTGTGGCAAGTGCTATAGGCAAGCATATCGAGGCAATGAAGGCACATCACCACATGTACAACGAGGCATCCTATAACATCGAAGCAGCCGCATACACTCCGAACGTAGTTGTCACGCAGAGCTTCTATGAGCGCACCGAGCAGCCACAGCAAAGCCTAATCCAGTCGTATTCCAGCACACAGGATATGTTCTTTACCGGCATCCCCGCCAGCCTGGTCTCAGCGTATCCTGAAGTCTATAGCGCGTGCAAATGCACCGAAGGACACGTGGTCATACGCGTCTCTCCGGGTGGAAACGAGTTCTATGTGTATGTGCTTGACGACACCGACTACGCCTATCGGATAAAAGCCATCCACGGCCCCTACACCTGCAGCTGACGGATTACTTCCGGATAACGAATCTGTTGCCCTCTTCCCGGGAATACGTAATGCCCGTGAGGAGGGCAATCGATTAAATAAAGCTGCCCGACAATCTCACAATTTCCTTTTCTGTTTCATCAGCCACGTATGATTTCAGATCGTCTACGCTGGGCAGGCTCACCATGTATTTCTGTACAAATATATTCTGATCCAAACCTGCCGTGGCATATTTGACCAACGTGTCGCCTTTGCCTGTACAAAGAAGTATACCAACCGGTGGATTATCCCCTGGTTGCATCACCTCATATTTGTAGTAATTGAGATATGTGTTCATCTGAGACGCATATTCGTGGCGAAAACGGTCAATTTTCACATCGACAATCACATGGCATTTCAGAATTCTGTGATAGAAAATCAAATCTGCCTTGAAGTAATCCGAGTCTATGAGAATCCGTTTTTGACGGTATTCAAAACAGAATCCATTACCAAGTTCAAGCAAAAATTCTTGTAAGTGTCCTACAATGGCATTCTCAAGGTCCTTTTCTGTCCATGTTAACATCTTTTCTGTCTCAAGAAACTCCAAGGATATAGGGTCATGCAGTATATCCGTTGGCTTCAACTTGATAGCTTGCCTGTTAACAAGTGCCGCTAGAGCATCCTTATTTTCCGACATTCCGCTGCGCTCATAATATAGCGAGCTAATCTGGCGGTCTAGTTCCTCTGTTGTCCAACAACCGTTAATGGCTTCAATTTCGTAGAAGGCACGTTTCAGCGGATCTTTAATAGTAGAAATCGTAATAAGATGAGTTGAGGAAAGATGACTGAATAGTCTGTCCGCAGGAATAGAAATGGCTTGATTGTCATCTATTTGAGCATCTTCAACAGATTCGGCGGTCGGTAACCGCCGAATCACCTCTAACAATCCGGCGGTCAGCAACCGCCGAATCCCACCATTGTTTACTACATAAGATTTGACCGGACCTGCAAGTTGAGGATAAGACAGGTATAGGCTTCTGAAATCTCTGAATCTGCGTTCGTTCATTCCCTTGCCCATAATACGGGATTCAAGCTTCTTCAAAAGCTTTTCTCCATAAACCGCCCTATCCTCGCCATGTTGTTCAAACTCTACAATGTAATAACCTATCAACCAGTTTCTTGCTGTCAAGGCTAGATTAATGGCATGGGCGACGTGAGCCTGCAAGCTCTCATGGACTGTGTTGATATTCTGAACTAACGACTCAAAATTCATATCGCATTATGTTTTTGAGTCATTATAGAGCGGTCGTACTCGTTGACGATGGCCTCATACTGAGCGAATTGCTCTGGGGATAGAGATGTTTTCATAGTTTGAACGATTATAAAAAATCATCGCAAAACTATGAAAAGAAACGGGCCCCAGCAATAGCCGGATGCATTTTTTGCGAATATTTAAAGCGAAAGAAAACTATAAAGAAAATCTTTCGAAAGAAATCGTATTATTTTCTGATGATAAACCTGTTGCCTTCCTCGCGGGAGTATGAAATGCCTGTGAGAAGGGCTATCGATTCAAGGATGTTTTCCGGGGTTTCCTGACGGACTGTCATAGAGATGCGGGTGTTGTCCAGGAATTCCTTGTTGGGACAGATCACGGAAATGTGGTACCAGTGCTCCAGGCTGGTGAATACGTCGGAGAGGGCGGTGTTCGTGAACACAAGGCGCTCCTGGGTCCAGCAGGTGTGGTCTTTGGCAAGGATGGGGATCTTCTTCCAGGAAAGGGTGCTGTCGTCGAAAATGATTCCCTGACCGGGGGCGAGCTGCGTTTCCGGGAAGGCCTCTCCCTTAACAGTCACGGAGCCCTCTTCAAGGTAGACGGCGCCTGACTGTTCAGGATAGGAGGTGACGGTGAATCGTGTGCCAGTAACGGTGATGTCCATATCCTTGCTGTGCACGATGAAGGGACGGTTCGTGTCGTGACTAACATCAAAGAAGGCCTCGCCGTCCAGCGTAACTCTCCTTGTGCGGCCGTCAAGACCACCTCTGAAAGAAAGCGAACTACCCTTATTGAGCCACACTGAGCTGCCGTCGGGGAGGGTGAAGTAACCTTTTGAAACTGAGGAGGAAACCAGACGGGTCACAGGCTCCGGGCTAAACACGTAAACCGCAACTACGGCGAGCAGCGCACAAGCAGCAGCCAGAGCCCACGGTATAAAGCTGAATTGCCGGTCATATCCATTCATCGCCCTCTCGGTCTTCCGCGCCTTTGAAAACACCTTGCTTGCCTTCGGCATCTTGACAACCGTATCCGATGGGGTCTCTGCCCAAATTTCCTCAAGAGCCTCTTCCTTGGACTGGCTATCATGAGGGTCACGCATCCATCGGTGAAAAGCATCATCGACCTCAGGGGATCCTGAACTATGGCTGTACAACTCTATCAGTTCTTTTTCTGTCATATAATTAAGACGATAAAGTGGCAGCAAGCGCACAAATCAAAGGGATCAGAACACTCACTTTATCGGATATTTCTTTCTTTATGTCACGCAATGCGTTGGAAATATGGTTTTCCACAGTGCGTTTGTCGATTCCGAACATCTTTGCAATCTCATTGTTTGGAACACCCTTGAAGCGGCTAAGCCTGAAAATACGCTGCCTCTGCCTAGGCATTTTAGTTAAGGCGCTTTCAATTCTTTCCATCAACTCACCGGCGTTTATATCTTCATTCACAATGTCCGCAAAATCCGACGCAGAATACCTCAGCCTTGCCAGATATCGGTATTTGACCAATTCAGAATCAAAGTGGTCCAGGACCGCGTTCTTAAGCATTGAGAACAGATAAGAGCTGAATGAACTGACCATAGAAATGGTGCTTCTCTTCAGATAGACCTTTATGAATGTGTCCTGAACGATATCCTTGGCTATTTCCTCATCCTTCACAAGAGAAAAGACAAAGTTGTAGCTTTTGCCGACATACGCATTGTATATCAGCGCAAAAGCCTTCTCGTCGCCTCGTTTCAGCGCGGCAAGCAACTGCTCTTCCTGGAATGATTTCTGGTTAGCCATAGGACTGCCACTGAGGGACTTTATGCCCTGGCGGGGCGCTTTTCGCGGAGGAAGGCGTAGACCACCCAGACGAGCGTGAGGACAAGGGACATCGGCACGCCGACGGTGAGCATTTCGCGGAGCATGGTGGCGGCTCCGCCTTCGACGCCAAGGGCCGTGAAGAACGGGAAGCGCCAGGTCAGCTCGCCGCTGATCACATGGTCCACGATCAGCATCACGGTGCCTCCCCAGAGCATCTTCTCAAGGGCGGGAATATTGCGGCCAAGCACGCTTGAAGCCGGTTTGTGCATCGATTTTCTATAGATGCTCGTGGCGACCGCCTGGAGCATGGGAACTATAAAACAAGCCATATCTTTAAAAATTTATTGTCTTTTTATGCAGGCACCCAGGGCATTGAGGCGGGTGTCTATGTCTTCATAACCACGGTCAATCTGGTCGATATTGTCGATGATGGACGTGCCTTTGGCGGACATCGCCGCAAGCAGCATGGCGATACCGGCACGGATATCGGGCGAGGTCATGCGGCCGCCGCGCAGCTGCACGCGGTGGTCGTGGCCTATCACCACGGCCCTGTGGGGGTCGCAGAGGATGATCTGCGCGCCCATGTCTATCAGTTTGTCCACGAAGAACAGTCGGCTCTCGAACATCTTCTGATGGATCAGCACCGAGCCGCGGCACTGCACGGCCGTCACGAGCATCACCGACAGCAGGTCGGGAGTGAGGCCGGGCCAGGGAGCGTCGGCAAGCGTCATGATGGAGCCGTCGATGAAGGACTCGATCACGTAGCTCTCCTGCGCGGGGATGTAGATGTCGTCGCCGCGCTGCTCGAGGCGTATGCCCAGGCGCCGGAAGCACTCCGGGATGATGCCTAGCTCGCCGTAGTGGACATTCGTGATGGTCAGTTCGCTCTGGTTGATGGCGGCCATTCCGATGAATGAGCCCACCTCGATCATATCGGGAAGGACGGTGTGCGAGGCCCCATGGAGCGAAGGCACGCCGGTCACGGTGAGCAGGTTGGAGCCTATGCCCTCGATCTGCGCACCCATGGCCACGAGGAGCTTGCAGAGCTGCTGCACGTAGGGCTCGCAGGCGGCGTTGTAGATGGTGGTCCTGCCCCTAGCGAGCGTTGCGGCCATCACGATATTGGCCGTGCCGGTCACGGAGGCCTCGTCCAGCAGCATGTAGCTGCCCTGCAGCGGGCCCTCGGAGCTGAGCTTGTAGGCGCGGCGGGAAGTGTCGTAGGAACAGTCGGCGCCCAGCTTGATGAAGCCGTCGATGTGGGTGTCCACCCTGCGGCGGCCTATCTTGTCGCCGCCCGGCTTCGGGAAGTAGGCGAGGCCGAAACGGGCGAGCAGCGGGCCCACCACCATCACGGAGCCGCGCAGGCGGGCGCACTTCTCCACGAATTCGGCGCTCGACACGTAGAACTCATTGATATGTGCAGCATTGAAGGTATATTCCCCCTTGCTGCGACGCGTCACCCTGACGCCCATCCCTTCGAGAAGCGAGATGAGGTTGCGGATGTCCAGGATGTCGGGAATGTTGGAAATGGTCACGTCTTCCGAGGTCAGCAGCACGGCGCTGATCACCTCGAGAGCCTCGTTCTTCGCCCCCTGCGGAGCGATGCTGCCACTCAGCCGGTGGCCGCCTTCTACGATGAATGAACCCATATCCTACTTCAGGGCGTCCATGACTTCACGCAGCAGCACTCGTGTGCTTTCCACGGCGGGGACCAGAGGGAGGCGCATCGTGTCGGTGCAGAGGCCGAGCAGCGAAAGCGCTGCCTTCGCAGGAATGGGATTCGGCTCCACGAAGCAGGCCTTCCAGAGGGGCTTCAGGGCCTCGTCCAGGGCTTCAGCCTCTTCCCAGCGGCCGTCGATGGCGGCGCGGGTCATGGCCGACACCTTGTCGGGGAACACATTGGAAGCCACGGAGATAACTCCCTTGCCTCCGAGCTTCATCATGCGGAGCGTCAGGTCGTCGTCGCCGCTGAGCACAATAAAATCGGCGGGAGCGCCTTCGATGATGGCCTGCGCCTGCTCGATCTTGCCGGACGCCTCCTTGATGCCGATGATGCCGGGCACCTCGCGGGCCAGGCGTATGCAGGTCTCGGGAAGCATGTTGGCCCCGGTGCGGCCGGGCACGTTATAGACTATTATCGGCTTGGTGCTCTCTTCGGCCACAGCCTTGAAATACCGGAACTGGCCTTCCTGGTTGGGCTTGTTGTAGAACGGCACCACCACGAGCCAGGCATCCACGGCAGCTCCGTCCAGCATGTTCATCTGGGCAAGCGTACCGGGCACGCTGTTGCTTCCGCATCCGACCAGCAGCGGCCTGCCGCCGGCGTTGTCGTGGGCAATCTCGAGGAGGGAAACCCTCTCCACGGGATCGAGGGTGGGAGTCTCGCTGGTGGTCGCAAGCGGCACCAGGAAATCGGCTCCGCCTTCAATCTGGCGGGCAACCAGGGCGGCATAGGCCTCGTAATCGACCTCGCCGTCTTCGAGGAACGGGGTCACAAGGGCCGTTCCGCATCCTTTCAATTCGGGAATTTTCATTTGAGCAGCAATTCTTTAAACGCGTGCACACCAGTCAGGCCTTCGGTCATCGTGGCGGCAACCACCGCCCCTTCGGCAAAGCCGGCGCGGGAAAACGCTTCGTGGGATATTTTGATCTTGTCGACTTCGGATTTGAGCTTCACTACATGTGTGCCGGGCACCTCGCCCTCGCGGATGGAAGTGATGTCGGGCCTCACGCCGAGATGGTCCTCAACGATGGCGGCCATAGATTTGGCCGTGCCCGAAGGGGCGTCCAGCTTGTGGATATGGTGCGTCTCCTCGATATGGGGCACGTAGCCGTAGCCCTTCAGGGTGTCGCAGACCTTCTCCAGGGCGGCAAATACGGCATTCACGCCAATGGAAAAATTGGAGGAATAGATCATCGGGGTGCCGGCGGAGTAGAAAGCCTCCACCACGTCGCCCTTGATGTCTTCCCAGCCCGTGGTGCCCACCACGGCGGCCTTGAAATGCTCCGCTATCCACTTGTAGTTGGCCCTGAAGGCGGCCGGAGTCGTGAAATCTATGCACACGCACTCCCGGGCCACGGCAGGGTCGGTGGCGCAGACGTCCTCGGAGGCCTCGACGAGCTCAATGCCCCTGCGGAGCAGGACCTCTTCTATCATGTGGCCCATACGGCCGTATCCACTGATGATTACTTTCATTGCAGTATGTTTCTGATTATGCCGGTCGCAGCAAGGCGGGCGCCTTCTCCGGAGCCCTTGATGACCAGCGGGTAACTTTCCGAACGGTGGATGACGGTCACGTTTTCAGTGCCCGTGATCCAGTAGAACGGGCTGTCGATGCCCACGAGGCGCATACGGATGTCGGCCTTGAAAGTGCCGTCCGGGTGCTTGACGAGCCGCGCCACGAAACGCTGGCGTACGCCTTTGGCATCCAGCTCGTCTTCGCGCCTGACGAAATACGGCTCGTCTTCGTCCAGCATCTTGTAGAAGTCGTCCAGGCTGCCCCTGAAGTACTTGGCGGCAAGCATCGGCACTATCTCCACGTCCTTCTCCTCCAGCGGCACTCCGGCCTCGCGGGCAAGGATAAGGAGCTTACGGAGGGCGTCGCGGCCGGCCAGGTCGGTGCGGGGGTCATGCTCCGTGAGCCCGCTCTCCTGCGCCCGGCGGAGGAGAGTGGAGAAGGTCTCCCCGCGGGAGCCGTCGTAACTCGTGATAATATGGTTCAGGGTGCAGGACACCACGGCCTCGATCATGGTCACGTCGTCGCCGCAGCCCGCCCCGTCGGAAATGGACTGGAGTATGGGAAGGGCGTTGCCGACGGTCGTGTCGTAGCGGAAGAAGCATCCGTTCTCAGCGGCGGCCGCCTTGATCGCGGCGTAGTCCACGTAGGGAATCGCCAGCGAACGGCGGTTGGAGGTGACTATGTTGATGCCGGCGCCCAGCAGGGGCACGAACTTGCGCCAGATGTCCTTGCTGTTGGTGCAGTCAACGAACACAGAGCGGCTGCGGGCGGTCGCAAGCACCTTGTCGATAAAGAGGTGGTCGCTGGAAATGTCCATCAGGCGTATCTGCTTGCCGGCGGACGGGAAGATGCCCCCGCAGGCATCCAGGATGGACTTGAGAGCCTGCCCGACGGCACCTGCGCCGGCCACATAGACCTCCAGCGCGCTGAGGCTCCTCTCCTCGAAGAACTCACGGTGGATGGCGGCCACTGCGCTCCTGCCCACGCGGGCACGTACGGTCACGAAGAAGTTGCGTCCCTGCGCCGCCACATCGTAGAGCGGTTTGATGCCGGCCTCGCGCAGGGCGTTGCCGATACGGCGCACGGTGGCTACCGGGCTGACGGGGCCTTCACCGGTCAGGCACAGGCGGGTGGTGCCGGCAAGGGTGTCGTCCAGCGAGGAGACGCCCTTCCATTCCGGGATTTCGGACTCCTTGCCGCTGATCACGGTGCCGGGATGCGACGGGTCGAAGGTGTTGCGTATGTTGATGGCGATGCCCCTTTCCTGCGCGGGTGCGACGGCGGGCGCATACAGCACCTTGGCGCCGTTACTGGCCATTTCGAAGGCCGCTTCATAACTGATTGCAGGTATGCTGCTGGCCGTGGGTACGACCTTGGGGTTGGCGGTCATGATGCCGGGCACGTCGGTCCATATCTGCAGGTCGGAGGCGTCCAGGGCGGCGGCAAAGAGCGAGGCGCTGTAGTCGGAGCCGCCGCGGCCGAGGGTGGTCACGGCGCCCTTGGAGTCTTTCGCAATGAAGCCGGGGGCCACGAACACGCGCACGTCGGGAGCCGCTTCCACGGCCTCACGTATGGCGGCGTAGGTCTTTGCAGTGTCCACGGGGCCGCCCAGGGATCCGCTTCCGGGAGCCGTGGTCACGAGTTCACGGGAATCCAGCCAAAGGGTCTTTACGCCCTCGCAGGAAAGCTTCCTTGCGATGATATTGGTGGAGAGCACCTCCCCGAAGGCCTCGATTACGGGAGGGATGCACCGCACGTCCGAGAACACGCTGCGGCATTCGGCGATCGCATCGCCCCGCTCCTTGCCGGTGAACAGGCGGTTGATTATCGAAATATGTCTACCTTCGAGGCTTTCGATCAGATGCTCGGGATCCTCGGATTTTCCTATCTGCAGCAAAGCGTCGGTGCAGCCGCTGATCGCGGAGCAGACGAGAACCACTTTATCTTTGGAAGAGGCCTCTTCGACAATGTCCAGCACCCTGGACATTGCAGTGGCGCTGGCCACCGACGAGCCTCCGAATTTCAGTACAATCATATATCTTTTACGACTGAACAAATATAGCAATTTTTGTTATCTTTGCCATAATATGCGAAAGGAATTGAATTTCGATCTGACGCCGCTCAACACCTTCAGGATGAAGGTCCGGTGCGCCTGCTTCATAGAATACGACAGCGAGGAGGAGCTCACAAGCCTTGATTTTGAATCACTTCCAAAGCCTCTCAAACACATTGGCGGAGGCTCCAACCTGCTCTTCACCGGCGACTTTCCCGGCACCATACTCCACTCCCGGATCAGGCACGTCAAATACGTGGACCTGGGTCTGGACGAAGTGCCCGTAATAGCCGGCGCCGGAGTGGTCTGGGACAAGCTGGTCGAAGAGCTCTGCGGCCACGGCCTCTGGGGCGCCGAGAACCTTTCGCTGATTCCCGGGGAAGTGGGAGCTGCGGCCGTGCAGAACATCGGGGCCTACGGAGTGGAATTCAAGGACATAGTGACCGGCGTGGTGTGCTACGACCTCAAGGAAAGGCGCAAATGCAAGTTCACCGCGGCGGAGTGCGCCTACGGCTACCGTGAATCGATGTTCAAGGAGTTCCCGGGCCGCTACATCATCACCTCGGTGCTCCTGCGCCTCTCCCGCAAGCCCAGGCCGAGACTGTCCTACAAGGGCCTCGAAGGGGTGGACGCCTCCTCCCCCGCCACCGTGCGCGAGGCCGTAATCAAGATACGCCGCAGCAAGCTGCCCGACCCCGAAGAACTGGGCAGCGCCGGCTCCTTCTTCAAGAATCCCGTCATCAGCGCCATGGACTTTGCGAAGGTGATAGATGCCGCGCATGGCGAGGCGGTGCCGCATTTTCTGCTGGAGGGAGGCTTCGTCAAGGTGCCCGCCGCCTGGCTCATCGACCAGTGCGGCTTCAAGGACGAGAAGGAAGGCGGAGCGCAGGTCTATGAGAAGCAGCCGCTGGTGATCGTGAACGGGAGCGGAGAGGCCTCCCCAGCCGACGTGCTGGAGCTCGAGCGCCGCATCATAGCCAGCGTCCACGAGCGTTTCGGAATCACCCTCCATCCCGAAGTCGAACATATAATTTAATATTCCGCCGGAAAGTGGTATATTTGCAGACTTATGGGCTTCTTGCACTTCACATTCATCGACCTGATCGACATCATCCTGGTGGCGGCGGTCATCTTCATAATATTCCGCTGGATACGCGGCTCGTCGGCCATGAACATCTTCATAGCCATCATCATCCTCTTCCTGGTGCGCGTGCTCGCCACAGCCCTGAATATGAGGATGATATCCGCGCTGCTGGGAGCGATACTGGACGTCGGCGCGCTGGCGATAATCATCATCTTCCAGCCTGAAATACGCCGTTTCCTCAACAACATAGGAAAGACCGCCGGCAACAACACCCTGGTCAAGCACCTGCTGCGCAACCGCAATGCCGAAAGCATAGACAGCTCTGTCATCTCCGACGTGGTGTCGGCCGTGGACCAGATGTCCCGGAAGAAGACCGGAGCCCTGATAGTGATACGCCGCAGGGACAACCTGCAGAGCATCATCGCCACCGGCGACAGCATCGACGCCAAGGTCGGAGAGCGCCTGATAATGAACATCTTCTTCAAGAATTCCCCGCTCCACGACGGAGCGATGATCATAGGCGGCGACCGCATCGTGGCAGCCCGCTGCACCCTTCCCATCACCGAACGCCTCGACCTTCCGGCCAGCTACGGAATGCGCCACCGCGCCGCCATAGGCATTGCCGAGCAGTGCGACGCCGACGTAATCGTGGTGTCCGAGGAGACAGGCCATGTCAGCTTCGTGCGCGGCTCCGAACTGACCCGCATTGAGAATCCCAACACCCTCAAACTTAAACTCCAGGCAAATGACGAATGACAGGCTTGAGGCCAAGCTGGGCTTCGACAAGGTGCGGGAAATAATAGCCGGAAAATGCAGGACGGACTACGCCTCCGCACGCGTGGCCACGGAAAAATTTTCCACTTCCAAAGGCACCATACGCAAGCGCCTGCTCCTGACCGACGAGATGCGCCTGGTGCTTATGTTCGAAGAGAACTTCCCCACCACCGGCTACATCGACGGCCTGCCGTTCCTGGAGCCCCTGCGCAAGGAAGGCAGCAGCATCGACGCCCTTGGGCTCGCCAAGCTAAAGACCCTGCTGGACACCGTCCGCCGCGTGACCAATTTCTTCGGCAGCATCAAAGACGGCGTGTATCCCAACCTCAAGGCCCTCAGCTCGCCCATAATCATCTTCCCTGAAGTGCTCAGGCGCATCGAAGGCATACTGGACCGCTACGGCGACATCAAGGACTCCGCCTCCGACGCCCTGTTCGACATACGCAGGCAGCTCCGCGAAAAGGAAAACACCGTCTCCAGACGCGCCGGAGCCATACTCCGCCAGGCGCAGGAAGCCGGCATCGTGGACCCGGAGGCATCGGTGGCGATGCGTGACGGCAAGTACCTCATCCCGGTGAGCACCGGCTCGAAGCGAAAGATCAGCGGCTTCGTCTATGATGAATCCGCCACCGGAAAGACCACCTACATAGAGCCTGCGGAAATCGTGGAGCTGGAGAACGAAATCATCGAGCTCCATTTTGCAGAGACGCGCGAAATCGCCCGCATCCTTCGGGAATTCACCGACTTCCTGCGCCCCTACCTCGCCGAAATAATGGAAAGCGCCCGCTTCCTCGGCGAGCTGGACTTCATCATGGCGAAGGCCCAGACCGCCCTGGATTTCATCGCCGGCATGCCCGTCATTTCATCGGACGGAAGCGTGAACCTGCGCAAGGCCCGCCACCCGTTGCTCGAAAGGGCGCTCAAACGGGAAGGCAAGGCCATAGTGCCCCTGACGATTACCCTCAACCCCGCCAAGCGCCTGCTGCTGATATCTGGCCCCAACGCCGGCGGCAAGTCGGTGTGTCTCAAGACGGTGGGCCTGCTTCAGTATATGTTCCAGTGGGGTATGCTTATCCCCACGTCCGAGACTTCCGAGCTCCCCGTTTTCGAGCGCATCGACGTGAGCATAGGCGACGACCAGTCGCTGGAAAACGACCTCAGCACCTACAGTTCGTTCCTTTCCGACATGCGGGAAATGCTCTCCGGGGCCGACGAACACACGCTCGTGCTGATAGATGAATTCGGAGCCGGCACCGAGCCCGCGGCCGGCGGAGCCATCGCAGAAGCCATACTTGCAGAAATCGACCGCAGGGGCGTGTGGGGCGTGATCACCACCCACTACACCAACCTGAAGCTCTACGCCTCCGGCGCCGAGACCCGCGTCATCAACGGGGCGATGCTCTACGATTCTTCGAAGATAGCCCCGATGTTCGCCCTCGAAATCGGCCTTCCGGGCAATTCCTTCGCCTTCGAGCTGGCCCGCAAGATGCGCCTTCCCGAATCCATCGTGAAGGATGCCGAAGCCAGGGCGGGCGAGGAATTCGTGGGCATAGAGCGCAACCTGCGCAAGATAGCGCGGGGCCGCCGCCAGATAGACGAACGCCTGCAGAAGATCAAGCACACCGACAAGGCCCTCGAAGGCCTGACGGAGCGCTACCAGCAGGAACTTGAAGACATACGCCGCCAGCGCAAGGACATACTCGACGAGGCCCGCAAGGAGGCCGAGGAGATAGTCAGGGGCGCCGGCGCGCAGGTGGAAAAGACCATACGCGTGATCAAGGAGTCGCAGGCCGACAAGGAACAGACCAAGGCCGCACGCTCTGAACTCCAGGGCTTCCTCGGAGCCCTCCAGGAGCATAAATCCCGGCAGCAGAAGGCCCGCGAAGAATACATAGACCGCAAGCTCACCAAACTGGAGAAGCACCGCAAGAAGGAAGAGGCATCCCCGGAAGAAGCCAAGGTCCGCACCGAGCCGCTGAAAGTGGGCGAAAAGGTGCGGGTGCGCAGCAACGGCCTCGTGGGCGAGGTGACCCGCGTCAGCGGCAAGAACGTGACCATATCCGTGGGCAACATCTCCAGCACCATGAAGGCCGATACTCTGGAACGCATATCCTCCAACGAGTTCCGGGAAATCTCCCGCAAGGTGTTCAAGCCAGCAGAGCAGCGCGTGGACGCCTCCATAACCAAACGGAAACTGAACTTCTCCCCCGAAATCGACATACGCGGAGCCCGCCTGGCCGACGCCCTCGACATAGTGACCCACTTCATCGACGATGCCATAATGCTCAGCGTCGGCGAGGTGCGCATCATCCACGGCAAAGGCACGGGAGTGCTCCACGAAGAAATACAGAAATACGTACGGACCATACCCGGCGTGGCCAGAGTCAGCGACGAAGACATACGCACGGGCGGTTCCGGAGTAACCATAGTGACACTGGAATGAATGACCCCCACTACTACTGCGTGATTATGGCCGGCGGCCTCGGCACCAGATTCTGGCCCGTGAGCCGGGACTCGCGCCCCAAGCAGTTCCTGACCGTAACCAAGACAGGGAAAAGCTTCCTGAGGCTGGCCTACGAAAGGGCCAGGACCGTGGCGGACCCGTCCAACATCATAGTCGTGACGTTGGAGCGCTACCGCGAACTCGTGCTCGCGGAACTGCCGGAGCTCGAGTACCGCAACCTCCTTATGGAGCCCTACAACCGCAACACCGCATCCTGCATCGCCTACGCCACCTACACCATCCTGAAACGGGATCCCGCCGCCGTGGCGCTGGTCACCCCGGCAGACCAGGTTGTAGAAGACGAGCCCCTGTTCACCAGCACCGCCCTCGAAGGCCTGGACTATGCCGCAGGCTCCGACGTGCTGCTCACCCTGGGCATACTACCCCGCCGTCCCGACCCGAATTTCGGCTACATCCAGACCGACGGGCCTGCAGGCGACGGACGCCCCGTGCGCGTGAAAACATTCACCGAAAAGCCCAGCCGGGACCTGGCGCAGGTCTTTGTGGACAGCGGTGAATTCCTCTGGAACTCAGGCATTTTCATCTGGAAGGCCAGCGTGATTTCCCAGGAACTGGAGCGCTATGCCCCCGAGGTGGCGCGGCAGTGGAACGGATGGGAGCTCTTCCTGGGCGGGGACAATGAGCACGAATACCTGCAGCGCATCTATGCCGACATGCCCCGCACCTCCATCGACTACGCCGTCATGGAAAAGTCGGAGCGGGTAATGGCCATTCCCGCCTATTTCGGATGGAACGACCTCGGCAACTGGGATTCCTTCTATGAATACTTCGCCGGCGGCGACGGCAATGCCGTGAAGACCAGCTGCGACACCCTGCTGCGCGAGTCGAGCAACACGGTGGTGACTTCTCCGCTGAAGCATAAACTGCTGGTGGTCAAAGGCCTGGACAACTTTATCGTGTACGACAGCGAGGACATCCTGATGATATGTCCCCGGGACGAGAAAAGCATCGCCGACCTGCTCGCCACCATCACCCTTCCCGAATATGAAAAATACAGATAATATGGAAAACAGCTTGCTGATAAAGAACGTCCTGCTCGACGGAGAGCGCCGCAACATCCTTGTGCGCGACGGCCGCTTCGTGTGCCTGGACGCAGCTCCCGGAGCAGAAGCCGCCCGCACGATAGAGGCCGACGGACTTGCCATCCTGCCGGCTTTCTACAACACCCACACCCACGCCGCGATGACCCTGATGAGGGGCTACGGCGACGACCGCCCGCTGCACGAGTGGCTGGAGGAATGGGTCTGGCCCTATGAAGACAAACTCGGGGCCAGCGACATCAGGCACGGCTCCGAAATCGCCATAAAGGAAATGATCTCCACCGGCACCGTGTTCTTCAACGACATGTACTTCGACATAGACGAGACGATGGAGCTCGTGGAAGCCGCCGGGATGCGTGCAGCCATAGGAGTGACCCTCATGGACAACCACCCGAAGGTGCTGCGCGACGAAAAGGCCGCCCGCGTCCGGTCCTGGAAAGACAGTTCCAGGCTGCTGCTGACAGTGGCCCCGCATTCGGTGTATACCGCCAGCAGGGACACCCTGCTGGAAGCGGCGAAGCTTGCGCGCGAGAACGGCCGCAGGATCCACATCCACGTGTCCGAGACCACGAAGGAGGTGCAGGACTGCATCGCCGCCACCGGGATGACCCCGGTGCGCTACCTGGACAGTCTCGGGCTGCTCGGCCCGGACGTGATTGCCGCGCACTGCGTCCACGTGGACAAGGAAGAGTGGGACATCCTCGCCGAACGGGGGGTCACCGTGAGCCACTGCCCCTGTTCCAACATGAAGCTCGGGAGCGGCCGCTTCCCCTATGAACTCGCCCTCGCGAGCGGCGCCCGCATCACCCTGGGCACCGACGGATGCAGTTCCAACAACAACCTCGACATGCGCGAGGAAATGAAGGTCGCCGCCCTGCTTGCCAAGGTCACGGGCGACGCCGCCCGGCTCAGTGCCTCCCAGGTGCTGCAGTGGGCCACGCGCAACGGCGCGGAGGCCTTCGGGTTCGACGCCGGCGTGGTGGCTGAAGGCAAGCTTGCCGACGCCGTGCTGGTGGATATGGGCAACCCCAAGATGACGCCCTGCCACAACCTGATATCGAACTGGGTGTATTCGGCGGATTCATCGTGCATCAAATATGTAATCTGTAACGGTAATATATTATGAATAAATTCAGTGAAAGACGCTCCAGGCTGCGCTCGCTGCTTGCCGGAGAATCGGGAATAGTGCTTTTCATCGGCAATGTGGAGTCGGCCGCGCAGTACCGCGACAACGGCTACAAATGGCGTCAGGACAGCAACTGGCTCTATTATTTCGGTATCGACGAGCCCCGCTTCGCCGCCATAATGGACCTTGATTCCGGCTCTGAGACGGTCTATGCCGACGACTACGACATCGACGACATCATCTGGACCGGCCCCATGCCGAGCGTGGCTTCGCTTGCCGCAGGAGCCGGGGTGCAGCAGTCCGCAGGCTATGCGGCATTCGAGGCAGACGCCTCCGCCGCCGTTGCAGCGGGCCGCAAGGTGCATTTCCTCCCCGTGTCCCGCTACTACAACGCCGTGCTGCTTTCCCGCATAGTCGGGGCGGCACCCGATGCGCTTTTCAGCGCCGGGAAGAAGGGCTGCCCGCTGGCTTCTGAGCCTCTTGTGCGCGCCGTGGTGCAGATGCGCCTCGTCAAGGACGCGGACGAGATCGCCCTGCTCGACAAGGCCGGCGAGCTGGGCTACAAGATGCACACCGTGGCCCGCAAGGGCATACGGATTGGCCGCATCGAGCAGGAAATCGTGGGCGACATGGAAGGCGTCACGCTTGCCGGAGGCTGGGGCACTTCGTTTGCCACCATCCTCACGCAGCACGGCGAGATTTTTCACTGCCATTCGCATGCGAATCCCATCGAGCCCGGCAGGCTGCTGCTGATCGACGCCGGCGCCGAAAGCAACGAGCACTACGCCTCCGACCACACCCGCACCTACCCCACCGGCGGCCGCTTCACGCCCCGCCAGAGGGACATCTATCAGATTGTGTATGAATGCAATGAGCTGGCCTTCAATATGACCGGGCCCGGCGTGGCTTATCTCGACTGCCACCTTGCCGCCGCCCGCCATATGCTTGAGGGGCTCGGACAGCTCGGCCTTGTGCGCGGCGACCTCGACGAGATGGTGGCAGACGGCATCGCCGGCCTGTTCATGCCGCACGGACTCGGCCACAACATGGGCCTGGACGTCCATGATATGGAAGACCTTGGCGAAGACCTCGTGGGCTACGACCCCGGCCAGAAGCGCTCGTCGCAGCTGGGCCTTGGCAGCCTCCGCATGGCGCGCAGGCTGGTGCCCGGCAACGTGGTCACCGATGAGCCCGGAATCTACTTCATCCCGGCCCTGATCGCCAAATGGAAGGCGGAAGGCACCGACAAGGGCCGCGTGTGTTACGGCAAACTGGAAGAATACCTCGATTTCGGCGGCATAAGGCTGGAGGACGACGTGCTTGTGACTCCGGATGGAGCGCGCAGGCTCGGCCCCTCAAGGCTTCCCGCCTCGCCCGAAGAAGTGGAGGAAGCAATGGCTAACGACTGACGCTTATGGGACTTTTGGACGGTAAGATCGCCCTGGTGACGGGCGGTTCCAGGGGAATCGGCCTGACTGTCGTGCGCCGTTTCCTCGAGGAAGGCGCGAGCGTGGCATTCACGTGCAGGCATCTCCCGGAGGGGCTTCTGGATGAGCTTTCCGGGCTTGGCACCGTGTGCGCCTTCGAATCCGACGCCGTGTCTTTCGAGGCGGCGCAGGAGGTGGTTGCGGAAGTGGCGCAGCGCTTCGGACGCATCGACGTGCTGGTCAACAACGCCGGCATCAACAAGGACACGCTCCTTCTGCGTATGACCGAGGACGTGTGGGACGAAGTGATCGCCAACAACCTGAAATCGGCGTTCAACTACACCAAGGCCGTGAGCGGGATAATGGCCCGCCAGCGCAGCGGAAGCATTATTTTTATGGGTTCTTCCGCCGGGCAGCACGGCAATATCGGACAGACCAACTACGCCGCCTCGAAGGGCGGGCTCGTGGGCCTCGCCAAGTCGGTGGCCAAGGAACTGGGAGGCCGCGGGGTGCGCGCCAACGTGCTGGCCCCCGGCTTTATCGACGCCGGGCTGCTGGAGTCGCTCAGCGAGAGGGTCAAGGAATACTGGCTCAACTACATTCCCCTGCACCGCTGGGGCACGAAGGACGAGGTGGCCGGAGTGGCGCTCTTCCTTGCAAGCGACCTTTCCACATATGTGACCGGTCAGGTGCTGGACTGCTGCGGAGGGCTCACGAGCTGATATGGACCCCCGCTTGACCAGACTTAGACTTGAAACTCTTCTCCGCTCGCTGCCCGACCTGCTTATGCCAAGGGTCTGCCTTGTGTGCGGCAGGCAGTTGCTGCCCTCCGAGCGGCACCTGTGCGTGTGCTGCGAAGCGGACCTGCCGCTGACCCATTTCGAAAGCAATTCCCGCAACCCCATGGCCGACAGCTACAACGCCCGGCTCGTGGAAGCGGGCTGCGGGACGTGCTACCAGTATGCAGTTTCCCTTTTCTACTATGGCTCCGGCAGCGGCTATGACTATATCCCCCAGGCACTTAAGTACGACCGCAACTTCGGTGCGGGCAGGCATTTCGCCCGCATGCTCGGAAGGCTGGTCGCCAGCGCGGAGCACTTCAGGGACGTGGACCTCGTGACCTGCGTCCCGCTGCACTGGACCCGCCGCTACCGCCGCGGCTACAACCAGGCCGCCGTCATCGCCTCCGAGCTCGCCCGCGCCCTGCAGGAGGACCGGCCCAGCCGGCATGAAGAGCGGTCCTCCCGGCAGGAAGAGCGGCCCGCTTCCAGTCCGCTCGGGGCGGGGCGAACGTGCGATGCGGCCTCCGGGCGGGCGGAACCGGCGGGGACGGAGCAAGCGTGCGATGCGGCCTCCGGGCAGGCGGAACCGGTGGGGACGGAGCAAGCGTGCGATGCGGCCTCTGGGCGGGCGGAACCGGTGGGGACGGAGCAAGCGTGCGATGCGGCCTCCGGGCAGGCGGAACCGGCGGGGACGGAGCAAGCGTGCGATGCGGCCTCCGGGCGGGGCTACGAGGCTGGGGCGGGCCGTGTGCTCTTTGACCCTTGGCTACTGCGCCGAACCCGCCGCACCGCCACCCAGACCCGCCTCTCCGTAGCCGACAAAGCCCTCAACGTCGCCGGCGCCTTCGCCGTCCGCCCTTCCCGACTTAACCGCATCCTACGCTTCAACCACACCTCCCGACTTAACCGCCCTTCCCGACTCAACAGCCTCCCCCGCCACATCCTCCTTGTCGATGACGTCTACACCACCGGCTCCACCCTGTCGGCCTGCGCGAAAGCCCTCTTCGAAGCCTTCGGCCCCGAAGTCCGCGTCAGCATTGCCACGCTCGCCTGCGTGCCGCAGCGCTGATGGACGCCGAGAGAACAGAGCAGAGGGCCGCAGAGGAGCAAAGAGCAGAGGGCCGCAGAGGAGCAAAGAGCAGAGGGCCGCAGAGGAGCACAGAACGGAGGGACGCTGAGGGACACAAAGACGGGGGCAGCAGAGGAGCACAGAACGGAGGGACACTGAGCGACACAGAGAAGAGGGCCGCAGCGTTAAACAGCCTCGGCACCCGAAAGCCCCCTCCCCTGTACGGCGCAGATCCCCTAACTGTACGGCGCAGGTCCCCCAACTGTCCGGCGCAGGTACCGAGGCATCCTGGCGCAGGTCCGAAAAAATGGTGGAGTCCTGCGCCATTGGAAAGCACAGAAGCCACATTTGCGGCGCAGGTCCCATCTATAAAAACTGACCTGCGCCAAGAAACCTCTGGACCTGCGCCATCCCCATGAAGACCTGCGCCAGGAGAGAGGGGCCGGACGAGAGCAATGGGGTGACCGACGCCAGCAAACCGCTGGACCTGGCCATGCAATGGGAGGACCTGCGCCATGCAATGGGAGGACCTGCGCCATCCCCATGAAGACCTGCGCCACCTACCATCCAGGTCTGGACATTCTGATGGCACTTTCCGCATCTTCTTTCCCCATCTGAAGACATCGCGCAAGTTGGGCCGGGGATGTGCTACAGGTGCGGTACAGGTGAAGCAGGATGCGCAATTTCTGCTCCTTGCTCAAACTGGGAATGTCTTTGCCGTACCATCTGGTGGCGGTATCGTTTACGGTCACGTAAAAAGCAGCATCGTTTCGCCGGGTGCGGGGTCCGGAAACAAGTTTTTCGTGCATTTCGGCATTATTCAGGCTGCCAATGGTCCTTAGGAAAAATGCCTGATCTCCAAGAAATGCACTCTCCAGGTATTTGCAGTCACACGCAGTTTCCGGGAGAAGCAGTCCTCCCGTGCTTATTTTCCAGGGGACGCGGCTGAGATCCGCGTGGGTGTGAAAGATGCTTTCCTTATCCCGGCGCGACAGGGCAGACACTTGCATAGCACTGATGTCGGAACGGCCTTTTGCAAACATTGCATTGTAGGACGACCACCGGTAGTCTTCTATCCTGCAATCGGCATCCAGTGCGTTACGGGGGATATATGCCAGGGCATTGCGGAGGTACTTGTCCGAATCCAGATACAATACTTTCACGTCCGAGCGTGCCAGCACCCTCTTTTCTCCGTACTTGTGGGATATATACTGCGAATGGTTCTTTTTTATGGCTTCACCGGCACGGACTGCAGAGTCGAGGCTGTCGGCCAGCACGGCGAGGTGGCCGTGGTTCGACATTTCTATGTCAATGATTACCAATACGTTATTTACCCAGCTGCAAACGTGGAAATACTTCTGCATCACATCAAAATCCTCATCGTCACGACACAGTAGCACTGACTCCATCCCTTCCAGGCTGATGTGGAAGGGATAGACTTTGGCCACAGTGCCGTCCGGTAGTTCCCTAAGAGTAATCCGCTGGAACTGCATCTTCTTTGGTCTTTATGGGCATGATTCCGCCTGACATTAATGCGCCGGGGTCTCCGAAGGTCAGCGGCCTGATGACCTGCTTTGGATTAAAACCATAAGGAGACTTCACTTTCGTGCAAAATTTTTCATAATGAGGCAGATAGCTGAACATCATCGTCGCCCAGAACTCTTCAGCCATCTCGTATGGCTCAGCAGTAGCGGCGATTTCAGCCATGCTCAACAGCCGGACAGCCTTCGAAGGTTCGTTGTCTCGGTTCTTCCAAATGCACTCAGCGAATGCCTTTATGGCAGATTTAATAAGAGGCTCTCCCAATTCCGGTTGATCAAGAGACAAAATGGAGCTAAAATCCATTTCGGTATCGATGTGCAACTGTCCGTTGTCATCGATCAATACTTCCAAGAACTTTTTCATAGTTTTATAGTATAATGGCCATTTCGGCCGGTTATAATTCAGGGCTGCTTCAGTCTGTTGTTGCAAAGGAAGGAATAATTATCCGTTTTAAAAATTATTGCAACGTTTATTTACAAAAAACGCCATATGGCGGCCCCAGAGAGCGATTTCAGCAAAATAGGCAGCTTTGTTTCATGGAGAAAAATACCCAGAATGACTTAGCCCTCCCCCTTGACTGAATAGTTTCCCTACGGTGCGGCGCAGGTCCCTGGGGAGAGCGGCGCAGGACTCCGAAGAAAATGGCGCAGGTCCCTGGGGAGAGCGGCCACCGGTTCTGTTCCCTTCCACAGTGTGGCGCAGGTCCCCCACCCAAGTGGTGCAGGTCCGATTTTTCCTTTAGGACCTGCGCCATTGGAAAGCACAGAAGCCACATTCGCGGTGCAGGACCCATCTATAAAAAAGGACCTGCGCCAGGGAGCCATAGGACTTGCGCCAGCAATGGAGGGACGGACGTCATGCAATGGAGGGACTTGCGCCAGCAATGGAGGGACCTGCGCCATACGGGAGTGCCGCAGCAGAGGCGCCACTGCACAGAGGACTGCAGAACGGAGGGCCACAGCACAGATGGTCGCTGCTCCTGCGCCAGTAGACAGGGGCCGGACGAAAGCAATGGAGGGACCTGCGCCATACGTGAGCGCTGCAGCGCTGAGGGCCAGCGGCCTGGGTGCGCACACAGGATCGGAGGGCAGCGGAGGGCAGCAGCACACAAGAACAGAGGCCAGCGGCCTGGGCGCGTACACAGGAACGGAGGGCAGCGGAGGGCCGCAGCACACAGGAACGGGAGGGCAGCAGCACACAGGAACGGAGGCCAGCGGCCTGGGTGCGTACACAGGAACGGAGGGCAGCGGAGGGCAGCAGCACACAGGAACGGAGGGCTGCAACACAGTGGGCCACGGAGGCCGCTGAGGGCCGCTATGGGCCGCTGATGGCCGCTACTCCCGGACCAGGATGAAGTGGGAGTAGAGGTGGCGCTCGCCGGCGTGGTCGTAGCGCTTGTTGTCGGTGGGGTAGTTGACGACGTGGGTGGCGGGGTCGCCCTGGCCGGCGATGCACATGGTGGAGGAGCCGCCGCCGTCCATGTTGAGGGCGTAGCGGGGGTTGAAGTTGGCCTTGAGGAAGCGGGTGAGTTCGCGGCAGGTCATGCCTTCGCTGACTCCTGCCCTGCGGCCGTCCACCACGACCATCAGCAGATGGTTGTCGGCGGTCAGCGCTACGGCGGTGCGGGGATGGCGCACGCCCTGGTGCCTGCGTGAATCCTCATAGTTGAACTCCTTGAGGCCATCCTCGCTGTAGTAGCCCGCAAAGCTCTCGCCCACAGTGACATAGTCGTCAATCAATATAGGCGAGCTGGTGAATATGTTCGGCGCGGTGCAGGAAGAGTAGAACTTCCGTATCCCGGCCAGGTCCTTGCCCTTGCCGTCGTAGGATATGCTCACGCTGCGGCCGTCGGTGCATATGGCCCCCTCGCTCTTCCACTGCGGCACGCCGGAGTCCATCACGGCGCCGTTCGGCACCACGGAGTAGTAGTCGCCGTCCACCTTGAGCACCACGGAAGCGGGCTCGTAGCACGCATTCATGGCCACCACCGCGCCGCGCTCCTTCATCACCTGCGAGGTCGGTTTGGCCTCCGCCGTGTAGTTGAACTTCAGGGTGCAGCCAGGCACGGACATGTCCCAGTCCGCCACATACACGTGCTGCACGCTGCCGGACACGGGATCGGCACCGTGGAACTCCCTGTACACCACGCCCGGAGCCACATCGGTCGCCTTCCAGGCCTGCCTGCCCATACGGAACACGAAGCGGTCCACGCGGCCGGCAAGGTAGTCCCGCACGTCGGCCCACCTGTAGTACGGTCCGGAAACGGCCTCAAGCCGCCCGAGGCGCACCTCCTCCCCGTTCAGCAGGAACTTCACGAGCACATCGCCCGGCTTGTTCTTCCTGGGGGCGTAGAACACCATCTGGATGTTGGTGGACATGGGGGAACGGAAGGTCTGGAAATAATAGACCAGGTCGTCGGCCGCCTCCGGAATATGGTCGAAGTCGTCGATGTCCATGATCATCAGCAGGGCCATGAGCACGTGGTCGTGGCCGAAACGAAGGTCGGCTCCGCGCACCCCGCCCCTGAGCGCCGCATCGGCCTTCTCCACCATATCGTCCACGATGGAGCTGCAGGGCGTGCGGTAGGAGAAATACTCCCTGAAGCGTTCGTAATTATCAATCTCCCAGAGGGTTGCGAATTCCTGCGGGGTCACCAGGCCGCTCAGGTCCAGGCGCTGCTCCTTCGGCAGGCTGTTCTGGCCGGCCACGAGCATATAGATGTTGAAAAACAGATCGTAGGGGTTGACGCTGCCCAGGCACGAGTCAGTATCCTTGAACACGCGGGCGAGTATGTCCTTGTAGCCCGGAAGGTGCCGCAGGAAAAAGGTCTCGGAGCTTTCGGGATACGGAAACGCGAGCGCCGGGCCCTTGTAGGCGAATATGTTGCGTCCCTGGTTGGGGCGGGTGGCCTGGATGTCCGTCTTGCCCTGGTGCTCATAGACGGAGCTTTGGGGCGACAGGCGCGACAGAGCGGCGCAGCACGACGACATGCTCAGTATCGACCGCACGCTGGACGAGGAGCACGCATCCACCACGCTCCCCTTCCCGAACACGGTGGGGAAACTTTTCACCATGATTTCAGCTATCCTCTGCTGCTGCTCCCAGCCTATGGGCGTGAGGTCGCCCACGCGGTAGCGGACGTTGTCCCAGAACGGCTGCACGCCCTCCAGCAGCGCCTCGCCGTAGGGAGTCAGGTTATCCTGCCTGCGGCCTTCCGAAAGGAGGTTGAAGAACACCGTGTAGGCCGACTCCGTGTAGGCGTAACGGGAGCCGTGACGCCCGTAGTGGCTGATATACACGGCTTCGTAGCCCTTGGGGGCGGGCGTGGATGCCTTCGGGGTGAAATCATAGAGGCCGTCGAGGCCGGAAGCCTTGTTCCAGTCGGAAAGCACTTCCTCGCGTACGCCGGTGCGCTGAGCAAACGCCGCCGCGCTCCACAATGCCAGACAAATCAAGATAACTCTTTTCATATCTGTAAATTTAACAATAATCTCGCTTACAATCACCTGCACAGCGCCCGTTTCAGCACCGGAAGCATGGCCCCGGCAAAGCGCATTGCGCCGAGGTCCGTCAGGTGGCAACCGTCCACGGACGATTCGGCGTCGGCAAAAGAGGCCGTCGCTCCCGGGTCGGCAAAATAGACCCTCTTTTCTCCGGACTTCCGCAGGGAATCGTATAACTTCTTATAGGCGGCCATCCTCTGCCCCATCTCCTCCGCGGCCTTCCGGTCACACAGCAGATAGGAATAGCGGACCGCCTGCACAAAGACCACCGGCACATCCGGATGCGCATCCCGGAGGATACGGAAGAAAGCCTCCCCCCGCTCCTCTATCTGCGCCACTTTTGCATTCTCCACGGCAGCAATCACAAAGCACCCCGGATCGGGCACCGAAGCCATCAGGCGGGCGATTTCCAAGTCGAAAAGCGCATTGCCGCTGAAGCCCAGGTTCACGAATTCACGGTCCAGCTCACGGCTCAGGATGCTGGTGTAGAGCATTCCGGGACGGGATACGCAGCCCCCTTGCGTGATGCTTGTTCCATACATCACCACGGGCCTGCCGCTACGCGGAGAAGGCACTTGCCCGGGCTCGACAGGATGCCCCTCCTCGGAGCCGATTTCCAGCGCCGACACCCCGTCGTACAGCGACAGATACAGCATATATTCACGCATCTGAGGCTCCATGTCGGACATGATCTTCCGTTCGGAGACGGCCTTCTTGAGCTCGGGCCTCGCTGCGGTCAGGAAACGCCACCCGCCATCGGACAGCACATACAGGTCAAGCCCCCGGGATCCCGTCGGGCTCATATGGTTCATCACGTGCGAAGTCGCTGATTCCCAGCGCACCCAGAGCGTCGGAGAGTCGGTGCGGAAGCGCACGTACAGGCCGGCAGAATTCTGGCCGAGCCGCCACACGGGAGGCCGACACACGTCGGCAAGCGCTGCGGGAAGGCGCGAGTAGCGGCTCGCGGTCTCCTCCACCGCCTTGCCAAAGAGCGGCAGCGACGCCGCATCGGTCCACACCTGCGCCCGAGAGGAAAGAGCGCAGCAAAGCAGGACAAGCAGCAATAGAGTCTTTTTCATATGGCACTTATTCCAAAATCCGGGCTTTTTCTTCGCTGATGACGGGAAGATAATGCGCCTTGAAGTCTTCCCAACTGTAGAATGTGTCCGCCACCGGAGTCAGGGGAAGGGAGGCTTCACGCTCGTTGAGAAGGACCTTGAGCAGCGTCTCCTTGCCGGGCTTCCGGTAGAAAATGAACTGTATGGAGCAGCCCATAGGGACGTTGTAGTCGGGGAAGATGGAAACTGCCTCCTCCAGGGAAGAAGTGCTGCGGCCAAAACCGTTGACGTCCAGCAGCGTAAGAAGGGGCATGACGCCGGAATCGTGGCCAAATCGGAGCCGGAGTTGCGTGGCCCCGGAACGCATGTCGGCATCGGCGGATTCGATGATCTGCTCCAGCGTCCAGCCGGCGTATCCGACGGCAAGGCTCTCCGAGCCTTCGAAGCGGCCCATTTGCAGGAAGTGCCTTGCTGCGAGTACTTTCCATATCAGGAAAGACTCTTCTTCGGTCAGCACTCCCTCGAAGATATCAAGGTCTTCATCCATGCAGGGTGCGGAAAAAACCACGCTGTGAAGAAATCGGATAAAGACTTCCGGGGTGGTCTTGAGCACATCCTGCACCACCTCCGGGCCGGAAAAGAAACGGGAGACTATATCCTTCCACGGCACCGTCGCGAACAAATAATCCTCCAGCGCCGCTTCGGCCTTCTCCCCCAGGCGGAAAGTGCCCCTGCGGTAGTATGGATTCAGGGAAAGCGAAGGCTGCAGCCAGGGTGCATACTCCGCTGAGGCGTCGGCGCTGATGTCGATATTCCTGTCCAGCGACTGAAGGCTCGACAGGAAGGACCACATGCTCATGATCACCCTGGGAGCTTCAGTGGCCACGGCCTCGACGTGGGTCGGACCGCAGAACACTTGCGGGAAACGCCTGTACATACGGGCGGCGATGCCGCGATGCTGCTCCTTGCCCACTCCGGTCAGATTGCCTCCGTGGAGCCTCGCCTTGCGGTAGAACGGTTCGTAACGGGAAAGCAGCTCCCGGCCGGCCGGGGTCAGCACTTCCGCATTTGCCGCTTTGGAGAGCCATACATACAGCGAATCGTATTCGCTGAAGCACCAGCGCGCTCCGTGCCGTCCGAAATGGCTGATATAAAACGGCTTGTAGCCGGCGGGCGGCGCCGCAGGAGCAGGCAGGGCCGAACTGTCATACACGTAGTAGACGCCCCCGGCCTTCTGCGGGTCCATCCGCACGGCTTCCGCCGGGGATTGGGGCTTGTATGAATTATCTGCTGCCGGGAGGCTTAAAGCCGCTGCTGCAGAAAGAATTATGGATAGGAGGAAGTGCCTGGTCGTCATAAGGAGTCCTTTATTTTTCAAAATTACGAAAAATCCTATTCTATCCAAAGAGCCGAAAGCATTTCTCTTTCGCACTCGGCCGCCTCCTAGAAATCCACGGTGCTCCTGTAGTTGTAGCCCAGGACATCGTAGATGCCGAAGTGCTTGGAAACCACTGATTCCTTAAGGCGCGCATAGTCTTTCCGGGACTGCGGCGTCCACGCCACCTCGCTGATGGAGCCAAGGCGCGGAAGGAGTCTGAACTCCAGCTCGCTCAGCGAAGAGACGCTCTCGGTCCACATGCAGGCCTCGGTGCCCAGGAAGCGGGACTCCTGCTCCGCCGTGAGCCCGGTGCTGCCGTTGAGCGTGAGTGTGTAGCATTCATTCATCAGCACGTTGCTGCCGGCATCTCCCGCCGGATCCTGGCCATAGGACAGGTAGTGGGAGTAGCTGGGAGCCACGATGCCGCAGAGGCCCGCCTTGACTGCGTTGAGGCCGTGGCCGGCCTGCGTCCATGATTCCACGCAGAGGCCGGGAAGGTCTGAAGGGTTGAAATCGGAGTGGTTGCGGATGTCGGTCCAAACTTCCTGCCATCCTATCACCTTCTTGCCGTACTTGGCGGCAAGTCCGCACAGGTACTTTGTGAAGTGGTACTGCAGGCGCATCTTTTTCGTGACGCTTCCGTCGGTCTGAAGTCCCAGGCTCTGAATCAGGGCATTGCAGTCTTCACAGCCGTCCCATGTCGTGGTGTAACTTGCTCCTGCGCGGGTCTCGTCGCCGCCGAAGTGGAGATACTCCGAATCAGGGAACATCCGGGCAAGCTGCCGGACTATGTTGTCGAGCACGGCTGCGGTCTCGCCCGTAGTGGCCTTTGCCACGCAAAGCAGGTCCCTGTTGATGCCCGTCTTGGTCCACACCCCGAAATCCCCGAAGCTGCCGTGCGTAGTGCAGGCAAGCTCGTTGTGTGCATTGAGTATCGCGGCCGCATGACCCGGAAGGTCAACTTCTGGCACCACTATTATGCAGCGCTCATGGGCGTAGGCCACTATTTCAGTTATCTGCTCCCGGGTGTAGAAGCCGTTGTCGCGGTTCCAGCCCGGATACAGTATGGGATTCTGGCCACGGTAGGCGCCCAGCCTTGTCAGGGCGTCGTCTCCTTCTATCTCAATCCTCCACCCCTGGTCGTCCGTGAGATGCCAATGGAAGCGGTTGAGCTTGTAGATGGCCATGATATCCAGGTACTCCTTGATTTCATCCACCGGGAAGAAATGGCGGGACACGTCCAGGTGCAGGCCGCGCCAGACGAACCTGGGGGCGTCTTCGATGGACAGGCAGGGCACGGTCCAGTCGGGCGCAACGGCGGCGGAGCCATACACGGCGGAGGGCATCAGCTGCCTGAGCGTCTGCCAGGCGTAAAAAACGCCCGTGCGGCCAGAAGCCCGGATGACCACCCTGTCGGACGACACGTCAAGCTTGTAGGCCTCCTCGCCCAAAGCGCTGTCTTTCAATATATTGATGCCGCCTGCCCCGCCGCTGCCGGACGTGCTTTCCACCGTCGTGCCCAGCCTTGAGGCAATCAGGCCGGCAACATCATCTCCGTCACCCCCGAAGGCAGTGTCGAAACGGACCGCCGTCCCGTAGAGACTGAAGCTGCCGCTGCCGGGAGTGAGGGACGCAGGATACGGAATCAGGTGGTAGGCGCAGGTCTGCGCAGGTTCATCTCCCCCGGAGCTGCCGGCGCCGATAATCACGGGGAACGGGGTGCTGAAATCCCACACGTCCGAGGGCCAGCTGCGGGGAGCCTCCTGCGCATGGGAAGAGACGCTGCCGCTCTCAGATGCCGCCTTGGCGTAGCAGTCGCTCACGCTGCCGCTGTTCGAGCCGCACAAGGGCAGGTCCAGGTTCCAAGACACGCACCTGGCCACGGTGGCGCCGGAATTGACGACGCCCACGAGGCCGCCGGCCTTGCCGGAAGTTGAAGGCGTGCCGGAAGCGTAACAATTACGCAGGGAGCCGGACAACCTGCCCACAAGGCCACCCACGTTGTCGGAGCCGGACATATCGGCACGGGAGTAGGAATTCACCACCGCGGCTGCGGCATCCTGAATGCCGGTAATGCCGCCCACGTCGTAGCTGGGAGAAGAGACGGTCACGTCCTGCTCCACTCCGCAGGCCGAAATGGTGCCGGCCTGATGCCAGCCGGCGATGCCGCCGACCCTGCGGTACGAGCCGTAGACGGTGGTGTTGTCCACGAAACACAGGGTGCAGTCGGGGGCCTGCGAGGCAGTGCCGAGACTGCCGAACAGCCCGCCGGAAATGTCTTTACCGCTGACGGCGCAGCCCGACACGCGGCAGCTCCGGATATCAGCCGCAAAGCGCACGTATCCGATCAGGCCGCCCACATAGTTGTTTTGGGAAGTGACGTCGCTGCCGGACACGACCACGTCATTGACGAAGGTGCCGGCCTTCCTGATATTGCCGGCGAGGATGCCGCCCACGCCGTTGAAACCGCTGCCGCCCACGTGGCAGCCGGTGATTGTGACCCTCTCCACTTCGGCCGCCTCACTGCCGCCGTTGCCGAGGTCGCCGGCAAGGATGCCGGAGGCTCCGGTGGTGGCGGTGACGCTGGCCCGGGCGATTGTAAGGTCCTTCACCTGGCCGTTCAGGGTGGAGAAGAGGCCGGCCGGATCGGTGCCGCCAGCCACGGTGAAGCCGCTTAGCGTCTTGCCGCCTCCGTCAAGGCAGACATAGGCGCTCCTGGCATCCACTGGCGTCCAGGCGGCGTCCTCCATGTCCACGTCGGCAACCATCTTGAAGTGCGTCTTCTCACCTGCCGCCAGCAGGCCGGGCATGGCCTGCATCTGGTATTTGTCGGCGATTAGGTATGGGGCGGATGCGCTGCCGTTGTCGGCGGCACCGGCATAACGGTCCGTATTCCGGCAATCCAGCCTGATTACGTGGAGCTTGCCGGAATCGAAGGAGCCGGCGGGAAGGAAGAAATAGCGTGAATACACGGTGTGGGCCGTGCCGGGGGCGTTGAAACGCACCAGCATCGCCGTGCCTGCGGGTATGGCCTGACTTCCGGCGGGAAGGTAGGCATAGAGGTCCAGGATGGAGTCCGCGCCTTCGTCGAGTTTCGCAGACAGGTTGATGGTCAGCGACTTGCCGCCGTTGTGGAAAATGGGCTCGCTGGCGGTGATATCCACGGAAGCGACGGAAGCCACGGCTTCGGACGAAGGGAGCTTCGCCTGGATGCGCAGCACGCTGGAGATGTCGGTAAAGGTCACGGTCGAGTAGCCGGGGATGTTTTCGGCAGACGCTATGTATTTCAGGTCACCGGTATCGCCGTCCTTGGGCTGGGTCTGTCCGGAATAGTTGACCGAGGCGTTCAGGACCGCCACGTCGTAGGATGCGGCGGTGATCTGCGGGCCGCTGAAACTGCCTTGCTTCTTGCCTATGCATGAGGCGTCCAGCACGAAATCGCTGAATTGGCTGTGGTCTTCGTGGTCATAGACGCGCAGCATGTCTCCTTCCGCCCAGGCAAGGCTCATGTATGGCTTCCTGTCCTTTTCTCCGGGGGTGAACGCCACCTTCGTGATAGCGTCTGAAAGGATTGCGCTGATACTGACAGACCCGGAGGGTCCGTCTTCAGATTCCGGCTTTGCGCAGGAAATCGCGGCAAGAGCCGCAAGGCAAATGATCCACTTGTTTTTCATTTAGCACAAATATGCTGCTTTCAGCGCTGTTTTGCCATAATAGGCGTCGTCCCTTTGCAGGAGCGGCGCCTATTATGAAACGACATGGAAAACTACTTGAGCTTGGGCTCGGTAGCGGAGAGATCCCAGACAGAGACGTCCCATCCAAGGGCCGTGGCCTGCGAGGAGATAGTGCCGGAGTTTCCGATGTAGTTGTCGGTGTACTTGGAGACGTCCACATAGACCGTGCTCTCATCGACAACCTTTGAACTCACAGCACCATAGAAAGGCAACGAGCCGTTCCAGGCGATGCACTTGGTAATAACAGTGGCTTTTGCACTGTCATATCCATCCGTAGCTCCACCGACGAAGGCGCCGACGCTTGCCGCAGAACCGGAAATGGTGCCGGACTCATAACAGCAGGTCACCGTGTTCAGTTCCAGACAGTTACCAACGAAGCCGCCGATGTTCGCGAATGCGCCGCCATCGACAGTGGCACTGGCGTAGCAATCCGTGACGACAGCCTTCTGGAGGTATCCGACGAAACCGCCGTTGTTGATATCGTTGGCATTCACAGCTGTGGATTCTACAGAGCATTTCTCCGCCTTTGTGTATAAAACGCCGGCAAATCCGCCGCAGTGCTGGGCGCCGGAGATGGTCGTATTCTTGACAGAGCAGGATGTGAAAGTGGTCACGGCATCAGTTACGCTTCCGGAGTCTCCGATGAAACCGGCGACACGGCCGCTGGAAGCCGCGATGATAGTCGCTCCGTCAACACTGCAATTGGTGAACTGGGCACCTGCGTTACCTGCAATCCTTCCCACGAAACCGGCCACTGGAGAGTTCTTGACACTGTTCCTGGTGGCAGTGATGGTTCCGCCCAGATATGCACAGTCGCTTATCTTCGCCGCGACAGCACCACCGACCTGGCCGATAACGCCACCGCAATAATAGCTGGTGTTGTTGATGTCGGCCTTGGCTGTGCAACCGGTAATCGTGCCGGCCGCCGCCACGTTTCCGACGAGACCGCCGACACTGCATCCCGTATTGGTGGTGTTCTGGGTGAAGGTATTGTTGCCCGTCACGTGGCAGTTGGTGATGGTGGAGGCCTCCGAACCGAGCACGCCGGCAATTCCGCCGGTGTTCCTGTTGTTCGAGGTGGCGGCAGCGGTGATGGTCGAATTGCTCACGGTCACGCCTTCGCAATGTCCGACTATCATGGAATCTCCGGAGCCGGTGCCGATGTAACCCGCCACGACGCCGGTATTGTTGCTGCCTGCATCGATGCTGGCCTTGTCGAAGGTCACGTTGCAGATGGTGCCGTTGAGCACGCCGGCGAAGCTGGGATAACCGACCGAGTGTCCGACGGTCAGTTTGCTGATGGTGTGGCCCTTTCCGTCGAAGTACATCGCCTTGAGATAACCGTTGGAAGGATTGAGGGCGGTCCAGTCCTTGCCGGTCATGTCGATGTCGTCGGCAAGCTCGAAATAGATGGTCTTGCCATCTTCCATGACCTCATGCATATTCACCAGCTGCTGGGCAGTAGCGATCAGGTAGGGATTCGCCTGGGTGCCGTCACCGCCTGCAAAGAGATGCTTCTCGATGCCCTTGGTGAACTTGAACACGCTCACGCGGCCCTGCTTGAGGGGCGTAGTGGCGGCAAGGGTGAAGGTGGTGCTGTAGATGTCCCCTATGCCGTCGGTGATGGAAAGGGTGACGGGCTCGCCGCCGGGAAGGCCTGCGCCGCCCCAGGGAAGCATCGCATAAGCGGTCAGGACCTGGGAAGAGGCCGACACGTCAACATTCTTCAGGCCGATGGAGAACTTGCCCAGTGAGCAGGACATTTCGGCCTTGGAAAGCGTGGTCACGCCGGCGGGCATGGTGGCGATTATCTTCACGATTGCGGGCACCTGGAGGGAGCCGCCGTGGGCGGTGGCCCACTCTTCGGAGAAGGTGAAGTTCTCGTAGGTGTCCACTCCCTGCAGGCAGGCGATGTAGCGCAGATGGTCGGTGTTGCCGTTGCCGCTCTGCACCTGGTTTTCATAATTATAGGCAATCGCCTCGTCCACGGTGCTGAATTCATCGCCGGGATAGAGGATGGAGAAGGAAGAGCCGGAGACGGCGGTGCCGGTGAATTCGGCTTCGTGGTCGGTGTAGCCGTCCTTGATGTAGAACTCCTGGGACTCGCTGCCGGAGATGACGCGAAGCACGTCGTCGTCCGTCCACTTGAGGTGGAGGTTGTCGTTCTCGGTGTTGGCTTCGTACTCCACCTTGGTGGCCTCGGGGATTGAAGCCTTGATAGTGATCTGCTCGCCGGCTGCAGGCTGGGCAGGGGTCTCCTGAATCTTGTTGCAGGAAGCGGCAAGAATCATCGCGGCAACGGCCGGGACGAAAATACTGATAATCTTTTTCATAATCTTCGGCCGTTTAGTTTTCAAACACAAGATCTGAAGGCATGTCTTCCAGACTGCCGTCCGGAGACTGTGCCAGAAGGCTCTCAAGAGCCACTTTCACCTCCTCGCTGAGAGGAGCATAATACTTTGATTTCATCCTGTATGTGGTTTAAAGTATGCTATTTCAATTTGGGGAGCTCGCCGCTGAAATCCCAGATGGCGCTGTCCCAGCCGAGCGTGGAGGAGGCAAGTTGGGAAAGGGTCTTGCCTGCTTCAACCTTACCTTGGTAAGCCCACCTGCAGGCCTGGCCGTCACTACTGTTGAAAGCTGTTAGAGTAGTTGGATCTTCCATATCGGAATTATCTGCATTCCGGCGCACCAGCGGATGAGTCGTACCGTCAACATCAGGATGACTATAACCGCTGTCCGGTACCCACCAGGCGGTGAGATTCAATCCGGGCTTACGATAATTGTCCGTCAAATGGCAATTGGGATGGGCGGTGGCGACCACGGCTCCGGAGCTCCATTTACTGGTTGAACAGTCGCTCGCCGTGACCTCGCTGTTCCAGGCGACGCAGCGCTCGACTACAGGAGTGGCCGTACCGATAATACCGATAAAGCCGCCCAGCCTGAACGAACCGACCACGGCTCCTGAAGCGTAGCAGTTGGAAATGCGGGCGGAAGTCACTGTGGAAATCTGTCCGATAAAACCGCCGCGGATATAGTTCGAGCCGACTATATTACCTGTAGCATAGCAGTTCTCTATGACCACTTTTATGGTGTTGGTCGCGTGATGTATGTTTCCGATGAAAGAAGCAACATAACGCTTGTCGGAGTATATGTCACCGGTTGCGAAACAGCGGGTAATAGTTGCGGTTCCGTTGTTGATTGCGCCTATGAAACCGCCGCTGTAATCACCCTTGTTGTTCGTGACCTTGCTGCTTGTGGAGCACTTGTCAATTGTTGCCGTGCCACCGTTAGTGATAAGTCCGCAGAAGCCTGCGTACGTGCCTCCTCCGTTCGCAGTCACGTCTCCGGAAGAAGAACAGCCTGTCAGGGTGCCGCCGCAGATCCATCCTGCGAAACCGCCGTTGTTGCTGCCAGTGTAGGTGCATACGGCTGACGTGGAACAATTGGTGAAGACTCCGGTATTGGTCTGTCCTGTGAAACCGCCGCATCCGCTCTGTCCCAGGACGGTGCCGCTTGAAGTAGAGTTGGAGATTACAGGCACGACTTCTTCCACCTTGCCCTCCACAAAGGCGGCGAAACCGGCGGTGAAGTTGTTGCCGGACACGTCTCCATCAGCGGTGCAATTGTCGATTTTGGCATACCTTGCACCGGAGCCGGGAACTACGTACCCGGCAAATCCACCGATTTGCTGTCCCTTAATGTTGGTCATATCAACGATCGCATCGCAGTACTCAATAGTACCGGAGTGATAACCCACGAAGCCGCCGAGCTTGAGGGGTGTTCCCTGGGTATTGGTGGAAGTAATCTTGACGTAGGCCTTGCTGCGGACGTCTCCGTTCTTCGTGATCTTGCCGTAGCAGACCCCGGTGAAACCGCCAGTGTTGATGACATTGAATTTATCATCCGTCTTCGTGGGTTCTTTAGTATTGATGACGACCTTGGCGGAAGGTGTACCGACCGTGCATCCGCTGATGACAACTTTGTCCTGCACCATTCCGGCGAAACCGCCACCACGGGCGTCATTCGTGCAATTGACATTGATGGTGGCATCCTCAACCTGGCAATCGGTGAATGTGGAGAAGTCGTTTCCCATCGAGCCCGCAAAACCGCCGACATAACGGTCGCTGGCCGTGACGGTGCCGCCGGTGTACTTACAACCGGACACGACGACCATAGCTTCCGGGAAACCAATCACGCCGCCTACAATGCCTGCGCCCGTCACGTTGGTGCCGGAGACGGTGCAGCCAGTGATGGTTACGGTGGCAGTGCCTGCGGTGCCGCTGTTGATACGTCCTATCATACCGCCGACATTGGAGCTTGTGCTGTTCACGGATCCGTTGGTGATATTCACGTTAGTGATCTTATGGCCTGTCCCCTGGATATACTCGGCAAAGATGCCCCTGCCGGTAACGGTGGAATGGTCCAGCGTAAGGTCCCGGATTGAGCCCTTGAACACATAAAACAGGTTCTTGCTGAGGTTGCTGATGGTCTTGCCGTTGCCGTCGAAATCGACCAGTCTCTTATAACCGGAGCCGGCATTGAGGTGGGTCCAGGTCTCGCCGGCCATATCGATGTCGTCGATCATCTTGAAATAGGTGGTGGCGTCGTCGACCATAAAGCCGTCAACTGCGAGAAGCTGGTACTTGTCGCCGATGAGGTATGCCTTGGACTCGGAAGTGCCGTCGCAGGAGGTGAGGCCGGCGTGCTTGTCGGACTTGGAGGCGTTGATGCTGATGGCGTTGAACGCTCCGTCGGAGAAGCTGTCCGCAGGCAGCTCGATGTAGCGGGTGTATACGGTGTGGTCCGTGCCGGGGGCATTGAAACGCACGATCAGAGAAGTGCCGGCAGCAATTGCCTGTCCGCCCGAAGGGAGGGTTGCGAAGAAATGCAGGATGCCGTCTGCACCGGCGTCCCCGGCTGCATCGAAGGTGATGGCCAGGGTCTTGCCGCCGTTGAAGATGGCTTCGCTAGCAGCGATTTCCACGGACTTGATTGAGGCCGCGACCTCCGTGGAGGGCATCTTGGCGGTGATGGCCAGGACGCTGGAGCAGTCGGTGAAGTCGATGGAATCGTAACTTGCTATGTTGCTTGCACTTGCCAGATACTTTAGGCCAGAGGTTTCGCCGTCGGCCGGCTGGGTCTGGGCTGCATAGTCGAAGGCGGAGTTGATCACTTCCACGTCGTAGGCAGAGGCCGTGATGGCCGTGCCGGTGAAGATGCCTTTCTTCTGGCCCACGCTGGCTGCGTCGAGAGTGAAGTCTTCGTACTTGGTCCTGTCGGAGTGGTCATAGACGCGGATGGCGTCGCCGTCGGCCCAGGCAAGGGCCACGGTGCCAGTGGGCTTGTTGCCGGCGTCATAGCCGACGCCGAAGCTGACCTTGGTCTGGATGTCGCTAAGGGTGGCGCTGATGGTGATTTTCTCTCCGGCAGCGGGGGTGGCGGGCACATCGGTGACGGCCTTGTTGCAGGAGACGGCGAAGAGGGCGAGTATGCCGCAGGAAATGGATAAGATCTTTTTCATACTACGTTCCTCCCACTAAAAATCTTCATCGTAGATGGATTTCACATCCATGTCACGCAGATCGCCGCTTGCAGCGATGAACTGCTCATAATCAGCCTCGCAGGCACACGCCAGCGGCTTGACGTATACCTCTTTTACAAATGTTTTGCTCATTGTCACTATTGCTTTATAATTAGATACTTACTGAAAGTTTCAAAAATAATGATTTTTTCCTCAATTTCCAAATCGCTACAATTCTATAAAAGATTCCGGGTCTGCCGCCCAATCCTGCTGACGGCGTGCCCGGTCTGCCGCCCACTGGTAGGGCCTGGCACGTTTTAGGCCATTTTCGCCGCAGCCACTCTTGCAGAAGTTGTAGACCATCCGTTTTACATAAAAGAGCAAAGCTCCTTTTCTGGTAACTTTGCTCTTAATGATCATCAACGGCCGAATTCACGACCGAACCCTTATACAATTCCACTGTAAATATACGACGATTATTTGAACCGACAAGCACCAGGCATAAAACAGTCTGCAGAATACAAGAGGCCGACAGATAGTCGACCTCAGGGAGGCATGTCGCCTCAACACGGATGGCAGGGGAAGCACCAGAAAGAATCTGGTCAATCGGGCTTAGAGCGCCGAGATATAGCGCCAGTGGGCCCTCACATACTCTTTTTTGCCGTTACGAACCCTCCAGAAGGAGTGTACGCGAACGCGTCTGACACTTGCACCTTGTACAAATATGCCGACAAAGACGGGCGTAATAGTTATCATTTTGGATTGTTTTATCTTGGGCCCCTTGCGGGAGATGTACACCATCCGTTTAAACATAAAAGAGCAAGGCACCTTTTCAGGTAACTTTGCTCTTATGATAACTATCGGCCGAATTCACGACCGAGCCCTTATACAATCCACTGCAAATATACAATGATTATTTGAACTGGCAAGCATCTGGGATAAAAAAACCGGGACCCGCCACCGCGAGTCCCGGAAAAGGTTAATGTCATCTCGAGCAAAGTCGAGAGATCTCTTACCTCAGGGTCGGCAGGTCGCCAGTGAAGTCCCAGATTTCGCTGGACCAGCCGAGGGTTGTCGACGCCAGCTGCGAGAGGGTCTTGCTGGCTTCCACCTTGCCGTGGTAAGGATACTGAGGGTAATGGGTCTGACCGGAAGCGGTAGCAGTATCTGTCATTTCTGCCCCCGTACTATCCGTCAACGGATGTGAAGAACTGACATCCGCATGCTGGAAGGTGGTCATGTCCGACGGAACCCAATAAGCGGTAAGGCTCATAGAAGGGTTGCGGTAGTTATCCGTAAGAGTACACTTCGGGAAAGCAACACCGACAACTGCTCCGGAGCTCCAGTTACTCTGACCGGTATTATTGGGAGTTATACTTGTATTCCAAGCGGCACATTTGCTCACGGAGGTTGTGGCCAAACCAATGCGGCCAATCAGGCCACCTCCGGCAAATGAAGGTATAATAACTCCTGTTGCATAGCAGCCGGTAATAGTAACTCCTTCAGTAATCTTGGATGAATCATCCGAAGTAAACCCTACAAGTCCGCCATACTTCTGGTTTCTCTTGGTCGAATTTCCGACATTTCCGGTAGCATAACAATCAGACATCGTCATGCTGCCGCCGATATATCCGATAAAGCCGCCGAGATTTGCATTTCCAGAAACATTTCCGGTTGCATAATTCTTTGAGAATACAGAACCAGTACTGCCGTCCCAGATGCCGCCGGCAAAGCCTCCTCCATTGCCACCTCCGGTAGATGCGACATCGCCGGTCGCATGATTGGAAGTAAATGTTCCAGCTCCGTTACCGATGAAGCCGCCAAAGTTGGAGCCGCTGGAAGTAACCGTTACAGAAGTACTGTTTCCAACGAAATTGCCGGGCTTGTTGTTTGCCGTACAGCCACCTGCAAAACCACCGATGGAACTTGCTCCTGTGACAGTGCCGGCAGACGAGCAATTGGTGATGGATGTCGTAGCAGAATCAATTACGCCAACAAAACCGCCGATGTAGTTGTTGCCGCTTACGGTACCTGTCTCAGTGCAATTCTCAATCTTACCGGACTGTAGCAGTGTCCCACAGAAACCACCGATGTACTGTCCTTTAAGATTCGTCATGTTAACGTTGGCATCCGAGTACTCGATGGTACCTGTATTGTACCCTGCAAAACCACCGATTTGCATACTGTTGCCGGTTGTGGTGTTACTGCTCGTAACTGTCACAAAAGCCTTGTTTCTTACATCATTACCATCCTTGGTTATCTTTCCATAATTAACGCCGACGAAACCACCGACATTAGCCGTAGCAGTGGTTCTGGTTGATGTAACCGTAACTCTGTTCGATGATGTCCCGACAGAACAGCCCTTAACTTGAACATTGGTGTGAATAAGACCGGCAAAACCACCGGCGCGATCGGAAGATGATTCCAATGTAGCATCCTCAACATGGCAATCAGAGATAATAGAATCATAATTGGAGGTAGAAGCGATCAAACCGCCGGCATATCTTGCCGTCGCCTTAACGGTGCCTCCCGTATAGGTGCACCCGCTTACCATAACCAAGGCATTGGCAAAACCGATTAACCCACCTGCTAAAGTACCATTGACATTTGTATTGGAAACATCACAATTAGTAACTGACGTATTAGCTGCAGTATTATCAATTTGTCCAATAAGACCTCCGGTATAGGCCGTTGCCACTACCGAAGAACTTTTGATGTCAACATTATTAACAGTACTCGTAGCCGTTTTGATTGTATTGGCGAGGATTCCTGTAGTTGAAGAACCGCCTGAAACGGCAGCATCCTCGATTGTAAGGTTCATAACCGTTCCGTTAAGGTCATCAAATAAAGTAGCGTTTAAATTGCTTATTTTTTTGCCGTTGCCGTCCAAGTAGATGGCGGCGGTATAGGGATTAGGATTTAGCCTCGTCCAAGTCTCATCTTTCATATCAATGTTATCAACCAACTTGAAATACCTGGTATCTCCTGCTTTCATCAAATCCTTCATAGATTGCATCTGGTACTTGTCGCCAATAAGATACGCCTTATCGGCAGCAGACCCGTCACCACCGGCGTACTGGTCGGTGTGGGAGCAGTTGAGCTTAAGGTAGTTGAACTCACCTTGGTAAATCGTTGCGCCGGAAGGGAACTCCTGATAGCGGGTGTATACCGTATGGCTGTCATTCTTAGAACCGAACTTCAAAAGCATTTTGGTGTTAGCAGGAATACTCCAGTCCGTTGGCACATTGGCATAAACTTTAAGGATATCATCAGAATCGATATCTTCCTGAGCCTTCAAATTGACCGTCAGAGTATTGCGGGTCTGAAAATTATCTGTACTTGTCTCAATCACCAACTTATCAACAGTGACTGCAACATTTTCAGGAAGTTTTGCGATAATGCCGATAATGCTTGAGCTTTCGCTCAACGTGATATTGCTGAGGTCCGTCACGTTAGTTGCGGAAGCAACATATTTAAGGTGTGCGGTATCACCATCCTTGGCTTGATCCTGTTCATTATCTACGTCAAATGTACCTTGGGGAACGACTGTCACGGTAAAGGAAGATCCCTCAATTGCTTCACCCTGAAAAGTGCCGCTCGGTGTACCAAAGCCATCCACTAGAGTAAAATCCTTAGAATCAGTACCATTCGATATGCGCAGTATATCTCCGTCTTGCCATTTGTGAGATATCCCTGTAGGCGTGCTACCGGTGCCATAATTTACGTCAAAACTAACCTTGGTCAAAGCATCAGACAAGGTCGCTTTGATGGTAATTATCTTACCCTCGTCAGATACCGGAGTGTTGCCATTTGGCGTATCAGTGCTTACTTTGTTACAGGACACCGACACTGCCAATACGGCCAGAAGGCCGAAAGAAATGTTTAGAATCTTTTTCATATTTCATTCCTCCTTAATCATCAAAAGATTCATCATCACAAAGGTTATGGACGTCCATGTTGGACATGGAAACCCCTCGCACGCTGTCAGCAATGCACCGCATCGGGCTGACAAGTATCACACGAGTTGAAGGCGACTCGTATGAAAGGTTGATAATTGGTTGTTTAATCATAATGTATACTTTTTTTGGTTAATTCAACAAACTCTCCAATATTGGCTGGATGATTCCCTCCATGACGTCATAGCCGTCGGGGCCGGGGTGGAGGTTGTCGTAGAGACGGTACTCCGCTTTGAGGCTGAGGTCGTTGACGGGGTCGGTGACCAGGGAAGACCAGTAGTCGCAGTAGGTGTAGCCGTTGCTGTCGGCGAGCGACTTTATCATGCCGTTGAGGGTCACGATGTGGGCGCCCTTGGTCTTGGGGTTGCTGAGCCTGGAATAAGAATCATCGCAAGGCGTCACGGAGCACAGGACAACCTTGATGCCGGCGTCGGTGGCCATCTGGGCCATTGACGCTATGTTGGCCACGATATCTTCCTTGGTCACGCCCTGGGCCAGGTCGTTGGTCCCGCCCATTATAACCACCGCCTCAGGGGTGAGGTCTATAACGTCCTTCTGGAAGCGGGCGAGCATCTGGGTAGTATTCTGGCCGCTGATGCCCTTGTCCAGATATCCGTGGCCGGCAAAGAATCCCGGATGGAACTTGACGGTCACATTGTTGCCGCTCTTGGTCATATATGCACTGTTGAAGGGTATGAGGATCGGGTACTTGCTTTGGTCGTACGTGCCCGAATTCCTTGCCCACTGCCAGGTGATGCTGTCGCCCACGAAGATTGCAGGGATGCTGCCGGAAGACGCAAGCAACTGCGGCAGGGAGCCGCTGAGATCCCAGACGGTGGTAGGCCAGGCCTGCATTGTGGCCTGGGCAGAGACCGACTCCGAATTGCCTGCATAGCACTCTGTGATGGTGGCTTCCGCAGGATTATATCCGAAAAACGGCAAAGAAGCGTGCCAGCCGATACAATGGTCGATGGAGCCCGGAGTGCCCTGCAGTGCGCACTGGCCTACGAAAGCACCCAAATCGCTGCCGCCGCCGGAGATGGCACCTGCGGAATAGCAGTAGCTGACGTGCGAGGAGTACAGCATTCCGACGAAGCCGCCGATCTGGGACTGGCTGCCGCAGATAACTTCGGCCGTAGTGTAACAGTTGGTGGCGCTACCCTGCTGCAGGTAGGCGCTGAAGCCGCCGCAATGGGCGCCCTTGGCAGTGACGCTGCCGCCGGAAACATAACTGTGGCTGACATTGTCGTACTGCACACCCGCGAAGCCGCCGGTGTTGGTGCTTCCGGTGACATCGGTGCCGATGACGCTGCAATCGGTCAGCGTGATATTGTTCGGATTGGTATAGGACGAACCCAGCTGGCCCACGAAGCCACCTATGCGCTGGCCACGCTCAGCCTTGACGGTGGCTCCGCTGACCTGGCAGCCCTGGAAGGCAAGCCCGGAAGTGGCATAGCCGCAGAAACCGGCCGTGAGGGTGGTCTTTGCAGTGCCGGTGGCGCTTATGGTGCCCTGGCTATAGCTGCAGTCGATGAAGCTGGCATTCTCGGCCATACCGGCGAAACCGCCTACATACAGGTAGCCGGAGACGTTGCCGGTCACGTTGCAGCGAGTAAAGGCGGAAGCACCGGTGGCCATTCCGGCAAAGCCGCCGGTGTACTCGGCCGTGTTGGTGACGGACGCCGCGGAAGAGCAGTCGATAAATGATGCCGACGACTCAGAATAGCCGATGAAACCGCCGGCATGGGCGCCCTTGGCATTGATGACCGTGCCTTCAAGCACCTGGCATCCGTTGAAATTGGCGCCGGCATAGGTGTCGCGGCCGATGAAGCCGCCGACGTCCTGGATCGCAGCCTTGTTGGCATTGATGGTTGCCTTGACCGTGCAGTTCTTGAACGAGCTGGACTGGGCGGCACATCCGACAAATCCGCCGGTGTACCAGGCGGCATCGGTTGCGTAGTTCTGATTCACGGTCACGTCCGTGACATGGCAGTCAGTGAATATGCAGGGGACCTGGTACTTGTCGCCGGAGCCAAGGTCGGCGTAGGCCGTGAAGCCGCCGGCATAACCAGTAGTGGTCACGGTGGTATTCACCACGGAGCAGCCGGTCACGGAGCCAGTGTTGCGCACCTGGCCGGCAAAGCCGCCGGCATAGCTGGTGGACGTCACCGTGGAGTTGCTGACAACCACGTTCTCGCAGTAGCCGGGGAGGCCGTCCGTGCCGAGGAAACCGGCCACAACGCCGCACTTCGTGCCGCTGCCCGAGACAGTCGCGCCGTCCAGGGTGAGGTTCCTGAGCGTTCCGTACAGCACGCCGGTAAAACTGGCGTAGGTACCGGAAAGCTTGAGGCCGGAAATGATGTGGCTGTCGCCGTCGAAATCGATTGCCTTGTAGAAGCTGCCGCTGTTGTTGAGCGGGGTCCAGGAGCTGATGGAGGAGGCGTCGATGTCTTTAGTGAGGCGGAACCACTTCTTGAAGGAGTTCTTGTCGGCGGGAGCCGCGGCTTCGGCGTAGAGGGTCATCATGTTCCTGAGCTGGCGGGCGTTGGCTATGAGCCAGGGATCGGCCTCGGTGCCGCTGCCGCCGGCGAACCGGTACTCCTCGATGTTGTTGGGCACCTTGAACACGCTCACGCGCCCTGCCTTGAGTGTCCTGGCCTCAGCCAGGTTGAAGCTGATGCCGTAGCAGGCGTCATCGGAGGCGGTCACCTTGATTTCCACCTTTGACCCGGCGGCAAGTTCCATATCCTCCCACGGGGTCATAAGGTAGGCGGTGAGCACCTGGGCGCTCTGGGACACGTCCACGTTCTTCAGCCCGAGGGCGAGCGCACGGCCGGCAAGGTCCACGTCCACTCCGGTGACCGTGGTCACGCCGGCGGGGAGCGTGAGGTCCATCTTGATGGCACCCGCACGCTTGATGGCGCCGCCGTGGGCCGAAGCCCATTCCTGCGTGAAGGCGATGTCGGTGTAGTCATCGACACCGCTCAGCAGGGCCGCATAGCGCAGATGCGCGGTGCTGCCGTTGCCGTCCTGCTCCTGATAGCTGAAATCGGAAGCTTCGGCTTCAGCCACGGAAGCGAAGGTCCCGGGATAGATGATATCGAAGGAAGTGCCGCTCACGGCAGTTCCGGTGAACGATGCCTCATGGTCGGTGAAGCCATCCTTGATGGCGAACTGCTCCGACTGAGAGCCGGAGATGACGCGGAGGGCATCACCCGCTTCCCAGGCAAGGTGGAGACCGTCGCCGCTGGGGGTGAGGGCCACTTTCGTAGCGTCATCGGGCACAAAGGCACGTATGGTCACTTGGGGCCCGGCCTGCGGGGTGTCCACGGCCTTCTTGCAAGAAGGCGACACGAGGACGGACAGCGCGGCCAGGGAAGTGATAATCGCTGCAAACCTATTCATAAATCAGGCAGTTAAATCATCGAATATGACTTCGCCGGACATGTCCTCCAGCGATCCGTCGGAAGAAGCGGCCAGAAGGCCTGCGAGGTACAGCTCACTGTCGATGCTGATACTGGGAGTCTGGTATTTCTTATTCATGGTGTTGATTATTATCTGGCTACGATGACAAGGTGGGTATCACGGGCGCGCTCGCCGGCATGGTCGTGAGGCAGGCCCTTGCTCTTGACGTTGTCGCAAGGATAGTTGACGACGTGAGTCGTAGCGTCACCTTCTCCCTGGACGCACATGGTGGTGGAACCGCCGCCGTCGAGGTTGAGGGCCCAGCGGGGATTGAAATGGGTCACGAGGAACCTGGTGAGCTGCTTGGCGCTCATGCCGATACTGAAGCCGGAAGCGTCATAGCGTCCGTCCACGGCCACCATCAGCAGGTGGTTGCCCTCTGTGAGTGCGACTGCAGTACGGGGGTGCGTGCTGTTCTGGTGGACCCTCGGAGACTCGGACGGGCCGCCGATATTGTAGCGCTGCGTGAATGTCTCGCCTATGGGGCTCCAGTCGTTGATCAGCACGGGGGCGCTGGACACGATGTTGGGCCACTCGGAGGTATTGTACATGTAGTACTTGCGCTGCTCGCTGATGGAGAGGCCATAACCGTCGGCACTGATCTTCGCGGTGCGGTTGCCGTCGAAGTAGAAGGCGCCTTCGTTCTTCCAGTTGGCCACACCGGTGTCGGTGATGGTGTTGTTGGGAATGTAGGCCTTGCCTATGCCGTCGTACTTGTAGACGATGGAAGACATTTCATAACCGCAGTTGATGGAAGCGATTGCGTTGTACTTGGAGAACACTTCGGAATTGACCAGGGAAGGATTCTCATACACGAACTGGAGCTTGTACTGGGTGCTGCTGAGGTCGAAGTCGATCACGAACACCTGCTGCACATATCCCGAATAGCTGTCCACGCCGTCGAAGGCATAATAGGTGACTCCCGGCACTATGCTTTTCACGGTCCAGCCGCCTCCGGCGGAAGGACGTATCTCGCCCTCTCCGGGCCTGGGATTGCTGCCTGTGGGAGCATTTGCGGCGCCGCTTTCCTGGGCGTTGTCCACGAATATCGCCTCACCGGTGAGCTGGGGAACAGGGCCGCTGAAATCCCAGATGGTGGCATTCCAGCCGAGGCTCTGAGCAACCTGGGAGAGTGTCCTGCCCGCTGCGGCAGCCTTGCCGTGGTAGGCAAAATCGTAGGTGTTGGAGGACTGGCGCACGAGAGGCTTCGAAGGGCTGGCGTTTTCCTGGTCCGTAATGCCGTAGCCGCGGTCTGCATTACCGGGGCACTCGGTGAAGCTGAGGTCGCTCCTGCGGAAACAGTCGGAAAGATAATTCTTCTGGGCGGTGTAGCCTATAATGGCGCCGCTGCTGTAGTGCTCGCCGGAGTCGGTCGTGATGGTCTGGACGGCGGAGTTCCAGGCGATGCACCTTTCGATGTGGTTGTCGGGGGTGTTGGTGTCGTTGTTGGCCTTCTGGTCGAGGTTGGCGTGACCCAGGATTCCGGCATACTGGAAGGAGCCGTTGACTTCGGCAATCGAGTAGCAGTTGTACATGGAGGATTCGGCCTTGATGAAGGCGCCGCCGATGCCGCCCACCTTGTCGGATCCTCTGATGATACCTGAAGTCCAGCAGTTACGCACGGTCACTGCGCCGGTGTCGTAGCCGAAGATACCGCCCACCAGGCCGGACCTGCCGCCTCCCTTGCTCGTGATATTGACGTCTGCCGAGCAGGATTCGATGTCGATGGCGTTGATGCGCCCGAACATTCCGCCCACGCCGTTGACCGCCGTGGAAGTGACCGTACCCTGGACGTGGACGTCCCAGACCCTTGACGGGCAGCTGGCATATCCGCCGTAACCACCGAGGATTCCGCAGGGATGTCCGGTGTTGTCGTTGGTCTTCTTAACGTCGGCATTGGTGAAGCGGACGTTGTGGACGTCGCCGAACAGCACGGTGAAGAAACCGGGGCAGTGGTCGGTGTCGGAGCAGGTGAAGTTGTCGATGGTGTGGCCGCTGCCGTCGAAATCGACTTCGCAGCCGTAGGGATTCACGTTGTTGAGGGGAACCCAGGGCTCGGAGATGACGGACATGTCGACGTCGTCCGTCATAAGGAAATAGGTCTTCTTGCCCTGCTCCAGGATACCGTCTGCGTGCATATTGTAGAGATGCCTGGCTCCGGAGATGAGGTACGGGTCGTTCTGGGTGCCGGAGCCGCCGGCGAAGAGGGTCTCCTCGAAGCCCTGGGTCAGGCGGAACACGCTCTGCTTGCCCGCGCCGATGGCTGTCTCCTTGTTGACGGTGATATTGCGGCTCCAGGTTGCTCCCTGCGCATCCGAGACGGTGACGGTGAGGTCGGTGCCGGAAGAGATGGGGATATCGTTCCAGGGAGTCACGGCATAAGCGGTGAGCACATGGTTGGAACTGAGGTTGACGTTCTTGATGGCAAGGACGATGTCCTTGTCCAGTCCGGACAGCCGCACCTTGCGGGGCTGGGTCAGTCCGGAGGGCAGGGTGAGGATGAACTTCACCACGCCGCTCTGCCTGCATATTCCGCCGTGGGCGGCGGCCCACTCATCGGAGAAACAGATGTCTTCCTTGGTGTCCACACCTTCCAGGAGGGTGATGTAGCGCAGGTGGTCCTTATTGTCGTTGCCGTTCTGCACCTGGCCGGCAAAGTCGAATTCAGCCGCCTCTTCCACGCTCTCGAAAGTGCCGGGATAGAGGATGTTGTACTTTTCTCCCGTCACTTCAGGGCCGCGGAACCTGGCCTTGTGCTCTTCGAAATCGTCGAGGATGTCGTACCGTCCGGACTCGCTGCCGGAAATGATGCGGAGGCAGTCTCCGTCTTCCCAGGAAAGGGACAGGCCGTTGTCGGCGGCATCCTCGAAGGCGACCTTGGTGGCTTCGGGGACGGAAGCGGTGACGGTGACCATTTCGCGCTGCCGCTCCGGGGCCGGCGCCTCTTTCACGCAGGCCGCAAGGAGGGCCGTGGCCGCCAGCGGAAGGAGTAAACTATTGAAAATCTTTGTCATGACTCTATTTCTTCGGAATAATAAACAGATGGGTTGTCACGGAACGCTCTCCCTCGGAATCCGTGGGCTTGTTGACCACGTGGGTAGTCTTGTCGCCCAGGCCTGCGACACAGAGGGTCGAAGAGCCTCCGCCGTCGAGATTCAGGGCATACTGGGGGTTGAAGTTTTGGACAAGGAAGCCGGTGACTTCCCTGGCGGTCATTCCCTCGCTCACGCCAGAGCGCCTGCCGTCTATGACGACCATCAGCAGATGGTTGTTTTCGGTGGTGGCTATGGCTGTGCGGGGATGGCGGACGCCCTGATGGCGCCTGGGATCTTCGTAATTGAGGGAGTTGAGGTTGCCGGTGTAGCTGACGAAGGTCTCCCCTACCGGCTCGAAATCATTGATCAGCATGGGTGCGCTGGTCAGGATGTTGGGCTCCTTGCTGGAATAGTAGAAGCTGCGCTGTGCGGTGACGCTCTTGCCCTTGCCGTCGAAACGGATGCGGGGGTCGGTGCCGTCGCTGAAATACAGCGCGCCTTCGTTTTTCCAGTTGGGGACGTCCGTGTCGCCTATGAAGTTGTTGGGCATGGCGGACTTGTAGATCCCGCCGATCTTGATCACGATGGATGGCTGCTCATAGCCGCCGTTCATGGAGATGATGGCTTTCTCCTCCGTGAACACCTGCGAAGTGGTGCGGCGGTCGGAATGATACACCAGGCCAAGCTGATACTTGTCGGAAGACATGTCGATGTCGGCCACATAGATGCGCTGCTTGGCCTTGGAGACTGATTCCGTGCCGGAGAAAGAGTAATATGTAATCCCCGCGGCGACGGTGGCCCTGGACCACCCGTCGCCTGTGGGAACTACGTATTTACCACGATTGGCATCCCATGGGTGAGACTCCTGGGGGGTGTCGGGATCAGTGCCCTGGTTGTTGTTCTGTCCGCCCTGGTTGTCGCTTTGGCCGGACGGGGTGGGCGGAGGCAGGTCCGGGCCCGACGGCTTCTTGCAGGAAAAAGCCAGCAGGCAGAGGATTATCGCCCATGAATATGTCAATCCTTTCTTCATATACAATAATTATTTAAGGACCGGAACGCTGCCGCTGAAGTCCCAGACGTCGGCCGGCCAGCCGAGGGCCTGTGCGACCTGGCTGAGGGTGGCGCCTGCAGCTGCAGCTTTGCCGTGATATGGATAATTATAGGTGGCACCCTCGACTGCGTTGACCACCAGAGGCGTCGCGGCGGAGGCGTTCTCCTGGTCGTAGAGGCCGAAGAGGTCGGAGTACTCCACGAACACGAGGTCGGCCTTGCGCATACAGTCGGCAAGGGTGTTTTTCATCGAGGTGTAGCCTGCGATGGCGCCGCCGCTGTAGTGGCTCTTGTCGCCCTCGGTCACGGAGTTCGCCTTGATGGATTCGTTCCAGGCGATGCACTTCTCGATCACGTTGCCGGGAGCGCTCACGTCGGGATTGCCGCTCTTCTGGTCGAGGTTGCAGTGGCCTGCGATACCGGCGATGCAGAAGTTGGCGCTGACTGCGGAGAGGGAGTAGCAGTTGCGTATCACGGAGCCTTCCTTGATCACGCCGCCGGTGATGCCGCCGGCCCTCTGGTTGCCTGCCACGGAGCCGCTGGTCCAGCAGTTCTCGACGGAGACGGTGCTGGCTCCGATGTAGCCGCAAAGGCCGCCGACGTAGTTCTTGCCGGAAGTGACGTTGACATCTGCCGAGCAGGCATTCAGGTTTGCGTTGGCAAGCTGGCCGAACATACCGCCGATACCGGTCTTGTTGCCGGTGAAGTTGACCTCGCCCTGCACGTGGACACGGAACACGTCGGCATGCTTGTCGCCGGTGCCGCCGTAGCCGCCGATGATACCGCAGCCGGTGTTGTTGGAGCAGTTGATCACGGCGTTCACGAACTTGACGTTGCGGCAGGCTCCATAGAGCACGCCGAAGAAGCTCGGATAGCTGGGATAATCGCAGGTGAAGCCGGAGATGGTGTGGTCTGCGCCGTCGAAGTCGATCTGCTTGTCATAGGGGCTGGCGTAGTTGAGAGGCTCCCAGCCGGTGATGCCGGACATATCGATGTCGGCGCCCAGTTTGAAGTAACGGATGTCTCCCGCCACCAGGTCTTCCTTGATGAAGTTCATCTGCTCGGGCTTGGTGATGATCCAGGGGCTTGCCGCAGTGCCTGCGCCGCCGCTGTAGCGGCCGGTGTTGTACCACACGGAGGCAGGCAGTTCGATGACGTTGACGCAGCCGGACTTGATCACCTTCTCGGCAGGAATGCTGAGGTCGCTGAGCCAGGTGAAGTCTCCTGCGGCGGCAGTGAACTGGATGGTGGTGCCGGCAGGAATCGCGGTGTCGTGCCATGAGGTGGTGAACCAGGCGACCAGGGTCTTGCTCTCCGGAAGGGCTGATTCCTCGAAGGTGACGGCGAGGGCGTCGGTCATGGTCTCACCGTTGTCGGCATGGAACACGGGGGCCGATGCCTTGAGCGCGAGCTTGGTCACCATGGTGGTCTCGGCAGGAAGCGACGCCACGATTTTCAGCACGCCGCCCTGCTTGAACGAGGCGCCGTTGGACGCTGCCCATGAGGGGCTGAACTCGAAGCTGCTGTAGGACTTGATGTCCTGGAGGAGGGCAAAGTACTGAAGGTGCGCCTTCGAATCGGCGCTGGCCTGCACCTGGGTGTCGAAAGTAATGGCGTCCATGGCCGACACTGAGGCCATGGCGGGATAAATGATGGAGAAGCTGTCGCCCGACACGGGTTTTCCGGAGAAGGTGGCCTTCTTCGCGGTGAATCCCGGGTCGATGGAAAGCGTGGAGGAAGTCTTGCCGACGAGGGTTATCGCGTCGCCCTCTTCCCACGACCAGGTGATACCTCCTTCCTTGTCGCCGGCGGCGACTTTGGTGTCTTCGGGAAGGAAGGCGCTGACGCTTATCTTCTGCCCGGGAGCGGGAAGGTCGCGGGTCTCTTTATTGCATGCGCAAGCCAAGGACAGTACCAGTCCAAGTGCAAGAACGGAATAAACTTTTGTTTTCATACGGCTTGTGCTTAGTTGAGTTTATTGTCGTCAAAATCACCGATTTGTCCGTCGCCGTGGGTGTCCTCGACAGGATTGTAGGAGGCGTCGGGCCTGATGGTGGGCAGTTCGCCGCTGAAGTCCCAGATCTCAGGGCTCCAGCCCAGATCCTGGGCGAGCTGGGAAAGGGTCTTGCCGGCAGGGGCCGCCTTGCCGTGATAAGGGAAGTTGTAGTTGCTGCCGTCCACCTTCTTGATCATGAGGGGAGAAGTCGGAGACGTATTCTCCTGGTCATAGAGGAGGAAGGCGCTGCAGTAGTCGCGGAAATCGAGGCTGGCCTTGCGGAAGCAGTTGGCGTAGGTGTTGTGCGTGGAGCCGAAGGCCACGATGGCGCCGGCGCTGTAGAAGTCGCTTCCGGTGGAAGCCGGAGTGCCGTCGCCGAGGTCGGTCCTGGTCTTGATCTCGTCCTGCCATGCGATGCAGCCGCTGATGACATCGCCGGGCATACGGGTGTCGCAGGCATCGGCCTTGTCCTGGTTGCAGTGGCCCACGATGCCGCCCACGGAACGCGTGGCTGCGTATTCCTTGTTGCCTTCTTCATTGACGACGAACATCTCGGCAATGCAGTAGCAGTTCTCGACGCTGTCGTTGTCGCCGTTGATACCGCCGGTGATGCCGCCGACCCGCTGGTCGCCCCTGATCGCGCCGCCGACCCAGCAGTCCTTGATGTGGTTGCCGGTGCCGGTGGAGGTGTTCTTGGAGTAGCCGAAGAGGCCGCCGACGTAATTCTTGCCGGAATAGACCACGCAGTCTGCGGAGCTGGCGCAGATATTGGCATTGGCCACGGTGCCGAACATGCCGCCGACGCCGGTCTTGTTGCCGGTCATGGTCACGCGGCCCTGGACGTGGACGCGCATGACTTCAGCGTGGATGGCTCCGGTGCCGGCGTAGCCGCCGAGGATGCCGCAGCCGGAATCGGCGCTGCAGTCGATGCTGGCGTCCTTGAACGTGACGTCGTGGCAATAGCCGTTGAGCACGCCGAAGAAGCTCGGGTAGCTGGTGTACTCGCAGTGGAAGTTGGAAATGGTGTGGCCTGCGCCGTCGAAGTCGATTTCCTTGTCGTAGGGACTGCCGGCGTTGAGGGGAATCCAGTTGACGCCGGACATGTCGATGTCGTTGGTCATGCGGAAATAGACCTTCTCCTCGGAGCTGAGCCTGTCGCCCATCTTGAGCAGATCGTCAACCGTGCCCAGGATGTAGGGATACTCGGCCGAGCCGTCGCCGCCCTCGGGGCCGGTGTTGACCTGGATGACGCGCAGGTAGGCCACGGGCTCGGTGGAGAGCTGCCAGTTGTCGGTGCCGGTCACCTTGTCCAGCGTGACGGGCAGCAGGTACATCTTGTTGTCTTCCAGCCCGACAGCCGCAATGCGGAGCTTGGCCGTGGAGGACGCCGTATTGAAGCGGGGAAGCATGACTTCACCCTTCGTGAACGTGAAGGCCGAGGACGGGAGAATCTCGTAGTTGGTGCCGTTCTTGCTGTTGTAGCTTGCCACGGCTTCGGGATCCACCTTGAAGGTCATGGTCATGTAGACGTCGGAAACCGCTTCGGCGCAGACGTTCACGTCGACGGTCTTGCTCTTGCCGGCGAGCAGTTCGATAACCTCGGAAGAGGCGGGAATGCTGGTGTATAAAACGCTCTTCATCTTGGAAACCGGAGTCTCCGGGGCCTTGCTCCTGCAGGAGAAGACAAGCAGAGGAAGCGCGAGCAGAATCAGGTATGAAAATATTTTCTTCATGGTGCCGGGCGATTAGAATGTTAAACCGTCGTCCCAGCCGGGGTTCTGGGTGAGAGCTCCGCCGGTGAGGTTGCGGTCGTCGGTGGGTATGGGGAACAGGTAATCCCTGTTTTCGTTCCAGGTGCGGGAGATGTCGCCATGGAGGAGTATCAGGCCGCTGGTGCCGCCGGAAAGGAACACGTCGGTGCCGAGTTTCTTGGCCACGGGGGCGGTGGTGGAAGCGGACGCCGAGAACACCTCGAAGTCGAGCTTGCCGTCGCCGTCGAGGTCAAATCCTCCCTCGCCGGGAATGTACATGCCGTAGAAAGGAGCCTCGAAGACCTTGCCTTCCTTCCAGCGCATAAGGTCGTAGTAGCGGTGGCCTTCCTGGCACAGCTCGATGGCGCGCTCGCGGCGTATCTCGAGGATGACACCCTTGTTGGGGTCGGACTGGAGCACGGAAGAGGTATAGCCGCCGTATGCGGGATTGGTCAGGAACGGGTCGGGGTTGCCGTTGGCGGCCGCAAGGTCGAGGCCGGGCATGCCGGCGCGGTCGCGCAGCTTGTTGATAGTGGCGTCCAGGTCGGCCTGGGTGATCTTGCCTGCCTCGGCAAGGGCTTCCGCATAGTTGAGATAGACCTCGGCTGCGCGGAACACGATGAGGTCGACGTCACAGTTGTTGTACTGGTCCTGGTCGAGGGTGGTGACGTACTTGTCCGGGTGGTAGCCCGTGAAGGACACCTTCAGGTCGGGAGCCGTGGGTGTGCTCTCTCCCATACGCTTGTAGCCGGGAGTGCGGATTGACATTGCCAGACGGGGATCGCGGTCCTTGGTCTCCTCGGCGAAGGTCATCTTCTCCCAGCCGGCCTTGTCGGTGAAGCGGGAGCCGTCCTTGCAGAGGTAGCTCGCGACCAGTTTCTTGGTCATGGCGGGGCATCCCATGGAACCGGCGGTCATGGTGTTGCCGGCGCTGTGGACGGTGCCGTAGGCCCTGTTGTAGTTGCGTGCGAGAATCACTTCGTCAGTGAGGGTGCTGGCATCATTGGAGTGGAACAGCTCGAAATAGCCGTCCTTGCCGCTGCCCATATGCAGGCCGTAGCCGCTGGTCTGGAGGAATTCCCCGGACACCTTGGCGCACTCATCCAGATACCAGGTGTAGGGCTTGGCCCCGGCAGGAAGGGTGGAGAGTGCAGGGTCGCCTGCGTGATACTTGCGGAACGTGCCTTCGAACAGGAGGATACGGGACTTGAGGGCCATTGCGGTCCATTTCGTGACCTCGTATGCGCTCTTTGCGGTGGGGAGATTCCCGATGGCGAAGTCCAGGTCTTCCATCATCTTGTCCACTATCAGCTCACGGCTGTCGCGGGGACGGTAGAGCTGTTCGGTATCGGTGGAGCCGAGAGTCTTGTCGTACCAGGGCACGTCGCCGAAGCGCTTGACCTTGGCAAAGTAGAAATATGCACGGAAGAAACGGGCCAGGGCCTCATACTGGACGCGGGCCTCTTCATCCTTGCAGTTGGGCAGGTATTCCAGAAGGGTGTTGATGTTGCGGAGGGCACCCCAGCTCCAGCCGCTGCCGGAAGCGGGGATGGTGCGCTTGCCCATACCCTCGGTGGACATGTTGTTCTGGGTGTAGTGGTCGTCGTTCGCCACATACAGGTCGGAACCCGGGAAGGCTTCATAGAACACGATCGAGAAAGCCTTGAGCTCGCTCTCGCTCTTGAAGAAGGTGTCCGAGGTAAGCCTGTCCTTGGGGACGGCGTCCAGGAGATCGTCACAGCCGGTGAAAGCGAACCCGGCAAGTGCCAACAAAACGGAGAATAATATCTTTTTCATTGCAGGATTCATTTAGAGGGTGATGTCGATGCCAAAGATGAAACTCTTCTGCCAGGGATACAGGCGGAGGTTGCCGCCGGTCATTGCCATTTCAGGATCCACGAAATTGCCGTGGAGGCCGGGAGCCAGATAGAAGAGGTTCTCACCGGTGAAGTAGAAGCGGAGCTTCGCGATGGATGCTTTCTTGGTGAGCTTCTCGGGAAGGGTATAGCCGAACACGAGGTTCTTGAGCCTCAGGTAGCCGATATTCTGGAGGTAGCGGTCGTTGGCCACACCCAGGGGACGGTTGGCGTTCATTGCCACGTAACCTCTGGGACGGGGATAGTAGGCATTGGGATTCTCCTCGCTCCAGCAGTCGTTCAGGAAGTTCTTCGGGATGAAGGTCTGGTAGGGACGTGCATAGAGGAACCAGAACGAACGGGCGTCCGCTGCGGGATACCAGTCCATATGACCGATGCCCTGGAAGAAGACGGAAAGGTCGAAGCCGTTCCAGGAAGCGTTGAGGTTGACGCCGTAGTTGTAGCGGGGCTGGCTGTTTCCTATCACCTGCCAGTCGCCGCTCTTGCCGACCCTCTCCTCGCCCTTGTCGATGGCATGGTTGCCGTCGAGGTCGCCGAACTTCATGTCGCCGGCGAAAAGGCCCTGGGGGAATATCTGGGCGTCGTTGACCTTGGACTGGTCCACGGCGTAGCTCTTGGCCTCCTCATCGGTGGCGAAGAGACCATCCACATGGTAGCCCCAGATGTCTCCGTATTTCTGGCCCACCCAGTAGGTCTTGGCGAAGAGCTTCTCGGGGTTGTTGAAACGGGTGATGTGGGACACATAGTCGCTGAACACCACGCTCGCACCGTAGTTGAAGGGCTTGGCGCCGAGGTTGAACGAATCCCTCCAGCCCAGCGTGAACTCATAACCCATGGTGCGGAGGTCTGCGACGTTCTCCTTAGGCGAAGAGGCGCCGTAGACTGCGGGCAGTGCTTCACCGGCGGTGAGCATGTCCTTGGTGTCTCGGATATAGCCTTCAGCGCTGAATTCCAGGCGGTTGCCGAGGAACGCCATATCGATGCCAAGGTTGCTCTGGATGGAGCGCTCCCAGGTGAGGCCGGAAGACACCGGTGCGGACAGGGAGGCCTGGGGCAGGTTGGCGCCGCCGAGCAGGTAAGAAGACTTGCCGTCGGTGGAGACTGTGCGGATGGCAGGATAGTAGCTGCTCATCTGCTGGTTGCCGAGCTGGCCGTAGGAGAAGCGGATCTTGGCGTTGTCCCACCATGTCTTGAGCGGCTCGAAGAAAGGCTCCTCGGAGACTCTCCATCCGAGGGAGACGGAAGGCGAGAACACCCAGCGGCTGCCGCGAAGGAAGCGGGAAGAGCCGTCGTAGCGGGCGTTGAGCTCCAGGAGGTAGCGGCCCTTGTAGTCGTAGTTGATACGGGTGAAGTAGCCTGCGGTCTTGAGTTCATTCTGGCCGCCGGAGGTCTCCATACGCTTCTTGCCGTCGGGATCTGCAGGGTCGGCGCCCACGAGGTCCTGGTCGTTGAGGGTGGTGGAGTAGAGGTTGTAGCCCACGAGGCCGAGGTCCTTGATCCAGCGGGTTTCGTAGTTGACACCGGCCATGATCTTGAAGTTATGGGCGGCGGCAATGCTGTTCTGGTAGGTGGCGTAGAGGTTGTAGGCCTGGTAGATGTTGGTGTTGGCGCTCTCGGTCAGCTTGTCGATGAACACGCCGTCGGACTTGTCCACCATTTCCATAGGATACTGGGAATAGGTGCCGTTCACGGCGCGGTTCAGGTAGCGGTTGTACTTGAGCGTGTAGGTGTAGTCGCCCTTGATGGTAAGGCCCTTCACGGGAGTGAGGGTGAAGTCCACGGTCTCGCTGATGTTGTCGACGTTGTCCTGGTTGAAGAAATCGGCGTCGAGGATCATGAGGAGGCCGTCCATGAGCTGGTAGCCGTTGTATTTGGTAGCCCACACGTTGCTGCCGTCAGGGTTGGTGGCGGGGTAGCTGGCGAGGGCGTGGACGGTACTCTTGGCGAAGTTGTTGTTGATGCCGCTCTGGCCGGGATAGAAGTAGGAGCTGTTGAAGTAGCTCGTGTTGGAGCCGATGCGCAGCCAGTCGGTCACGTCGAAGGAAATCTTGGCGCGGAGGTTGACGCGCTTGTAGTTGTCGGGGTTGTCCTTGAACATACCCTGCTCGTAGGTGTAACCTCCTGAAACCATATAGCTTACGGCCTTGGTGCCGCCGCTCATCGAGACGGAGTGGCTGGTGGTGGGCTTTATGTCGTTGTAGAGGACATGGTACCAGTCGGTGTTGGCGTAGTAGTTATACACGTCCCTGCCGTTTTCCTGGGAGATGACGACCCAGGGGCGGGCGGGGTTCTCCACCACGTCGCCACGGCGGGCCCAGAGCTGCTCCATGTCGTAGTCGGAGTAGTTGGCGTACTTGGTGCCGGGGCTGTAGGTGGCCCAGAACAGGTTGTTCAGATAGACCGAATCGTAGCCGCGGGTTTCATAGTCCGTCGATGTGGTGGGGGCGGTGACGCCGAAACGGCCGCTGTAGGTCACTTTGGCGCGTCCGTCCTTCTCCTTGCTGCCGCTCTTGGTGGTCACGAGCACCACACCGGCGGAACCCTTGGCTCCGTAGATTGCAGCCGCAGCAGCATCCTTGATGACGGAAATATTGTCCACGTCCACGGGGTTGATGTACTGGATGTCACCTTCCACGCCGTCGATAAGGACCAGCGGGGAGCCGCCGTTGATGGAGTTCCATCCACGGATGTTCAGCGTCGCGGCCTGGCCGGGACGGCCGGAACCGGAAGTGACGTTGAGACCTGGCACCGTACCTTGCAGCATATGTCCCACGTCGAGGGCGGAACGGTCCTGCAGGGCCTCCGACTTGATCACGGAGACTGCACCTGTGAGGTTGGTTTTCTTTTGAGTGCCATAACCGATGGCCACGGCGTCTTCAAGCATGAAGCTGTCCTCCTCGAGCGTGATGGCGATACTGATCCGTCCGGCCACGGGGACCCGGAGGGTCTTGTAGCCGAGGGCTGAAATCTCCAGCACGGCGTCGGAAGGAACGGAAATGGAGAATGCTCCATCCAGGTCAGTCACAGCGTTGGCTCCGCCGGACTGCACGACGGCTCCGATCACGGGGCCGGTGGAATCTGTCACGACTCCCTGCACTGTCTGTTTCTGGGCGAAGGCCCCGAAGGAAACTGCCAGGCAAAGCATTGTGGCAAGTGTGGTTAACAGTTTTTTCTTAAGCATATTATGAAGATTGAAATGCATAATGATTTTTGCAAATATAATTGTTCTCGCGCGCATAATGATGCCTGAAAAGTGAATTAGTAGATAAAAAAACAAGAAATCTTTACCTATATAATTGTTTTATAAAAGTTTAGTCTGCATAATTCAAACAAATAATAGTAGATTATTCATAGTTTTTTCGTATGTTTGTGATATGAAAATCAATGTCGGAATCGTTTATATCCTTCTGATCGGCAGTTTGTCGGCCTGCAAAGGCGTGTCCGACCATGTGTGGGACGAGGCCGTCGAGAATCTGGAGCACACGCTTGAGAACCGCAGCGAAATCGAGCACATACGCAATTCCCGGATATCACAACTGCATCACGCCCTGCAGAAGGCGACAGGCACTCCGGAGCGCTACCGGCTGTGCGACGAACTGTTCGATATGTACGTTAGATGGGACCTGGACTCCGCCTTCCTGTATGCCCACACCAAGGACAGCCTGGCCGCAGCAACCGGCGACAAGTCGCTGATGATAGACGCAAAGCTCGACCTGGCAAGACGGTACATCAATTCCGGAATGTTCCACGACGCCATGGAGACCGTCAGCCACATCAATATCTCCGATGCGGATAAAGACCAGGAGGACCGGCTCAACCATACCCTCTACGCCATCTACCACGGCCTCGCCCTCACGACCAGGGATGACCGCCTCAGGCAGGGCCACAGGCAGACGGAGCTGTACTATCAGGCCCTTAACCGTGCGGCAATGAAAGAGGGCTCGATAGAGTACTACACGGTCAACGCCGCGGCGGAGATAGATAAAGGCTGTTTTCTCCAGGCCCGGAGCCTTCTTGAGAAAGCATTGTTGGACAGCGACTTGTCCATTGACGACATGTCCACCATCCATTACTGGCTTGCCAAGACCTACCGCGCGGAAGGCGACACCGACCGCGAGCTGCAGCACTATGCCGTCAGTGCCAGATACGACCTGATGATCCCCGTCCGCGCCTCGAGAGCGCTCACCAACACGGCAAGGCTGCTCCACGACAAGGGCGAGGTGGACAAAGCATTCGTCTTCATCACAAATGCCCTGGATGGCGCCACCCAGGCCGACGCACGCATCTGCCTTGAAGAAATATCCTCCGTGATGCCCGCAATCACGCTCTCACTGGACAATCAGGAAAGGCGCAAGATTTCTCGTCTCACAGTTTCAACCCAGTTGCTCCTCATTCTCCTGGCCGCCTCGCTCATCCTGCTCTTCGTCCTGCGCCGTTTCCAGGGCAAGCTGCGCAAGGCAAACGCCAGCATAAGCGCCCAAAGCCAGGAAATCAAGGCCGTCAACGCCAGCATGCAGACTTATATCGCCCGGCTCAAGGATGCGAACAATATAAAGGATATATACCTGGGACGCTATATGTCGATGTTCTCCGAGAACATCAGCGGCCTGGAGCGCTACCGGTCGAGACTGAGGACCGTATCCAAGAGCAGGGACATTTCGGACGTGCTCCAGGAGCTCAAATCGGACACGTTCATAGACACGGAAAGGTCGAAACTCTATGAAGAATTCGACAACACCTTCCTCGGAGTCTATCCCGACTTCGTCTCCCAGCTGAATGCACTGCTTCGCGAAGAAAGCCGGATCGGGAAGAATCTTCCCGAAGGGCGCCTCAACAACGAACTGCGGATATTCGCCCTTATCCGACTCGGAGTCACCGAATCCGCAAAGATCGCCCAGTTCCTGAAAAAGTCCCCTTCCACCATCTACAACTACCGCGTAAAGCTGCGCAACTCTGCCGTATGCGGCCACGACCAGTTCGAAAAACGCCTTATGGAAATCGGTAATCCATAGCGAACATTAACAATAATTGCATATTTTTGTGTCTATGAAAAGAATACTTTTATCTCTCGCAGCAATCCTGGCCTGCCTTATCTGCCTGGCACTGCCCAGGAAGGCGACCATCCAGTACGGCCCCTGGGTGCAGAATGTATCCGAAACCGGTTTCACCGTGATCTTCAAGACCCCCGAGCCGACGCTCGCCTACGTGGAAGTGGCCCCGGAAGACGGCTCGTCGATGTACAACTCCGACCTTCCCCGCTTCTATGAGACGATTGCCGGACGGCGCGTCCACGGCACCATCCACCGCATCCGGGTGAGCGGGCTTCAGCCCGGAACCCCCTACCGCTACCGCATAGTGGGCAAGGTTGCGCTCGACGACAGCTATGCCTATGGCATCGTCTGGGGCCCGGAGCTCAAGATAACCGGCGACATCAGCGGCATCAAGACCCTGGACCTCAATGCAAAGGAGTGCCGCTTCAGCGTGGTCAACGACATCCACTGCAAGACCGGACGCTACACCTCCCTGACCAAGGATCTCAAGCCCGAAGACATGGATTTCTTCGTGATGAACGGCGACATGGCCTCCTACGTGAACAGCCTGGACACCATGATCAAATACACCTTCGGCCCCGCTAAGGAGCTGCTGCAGTCCGTTCCTTCCATCTACGTGCGCGGCAACCACGAGAGCCGCGGAAGGGAATTCCACCTGGTGCCCGGCATCTTCGACTCCCCCACCGGCGAATTCTACTTCCTGTTCCGCCAGGGCCCCTGCGCCTTCCTGGTGCTCGACGGAGGTGAAGACAAGACCGACTCGAGCGGCGAGTATTTCGGCACCGCCGACTTCGACTCCTACCGCCGCACCGAGCTCGAGTGGCTCAAGAAAGCCGTGGAGGACCCGCTGTTCAAATCCGCCCCCTGGCGCATCGCCCTGATCCACATCCCCACAATTTCGCATTTCACGCCCTGGTATGCCCAGCAGTGGCTTTGCGACAACATGCTTCCGGTGCTCAACGAAGCCGGAGTGGACCTGATGCTCAGCGGCCACCACCACAAATATATCTACACCGCCCCGGGAGCGGAGGGCAACCGCAACGCTTTCCCCATCCTGGTCAACAGCAACACCGACCGCCTCGACTGCAAGGTCACGGAGGGGCGTATCGACATCCGCGTCGTCAGTGAGGACGGCAAGGAACTCCATTCGCTGAGTTTCAAGAAATAAGTGCTTTAGAACCGCACTTCCATGCCCACGTTGACGGTCCAGAGGCGGCGGGCGGGAACCACCTTGCCGTCGGGCAGGGTCTTCTCGCGGTGGGTAACCCTCCAGATGAAGTCCACGCGAAGGAGGCGGAAGATATTGGAGATGCCGGCGCCGAGTTCTATGTACGGTGTGCCGTCAAGCGGCTGCATCATTCCGTACTCGTTGTAGACGGGGAATTTCATCATTGCGCCATACCCCGGATCGGTGCCGTTGTTGCGGTCGCTCAGGGTGCCGTAGGCAATCTTGGCTGAAACTTCCTCGCGCAGCTGGAGCTTGCGGATGAGGGGAATCTTGCCGAGGAAGAAGCCGTTGAAAGTGTGGTACCAGATGAGCGAAGCCCATTTGTCGGCCGCGAATTCGAAGTACTCCATGCAGGAGAAGGCGCTCTTGTCCATGATGTTGGTGGCGTTGCCGTCGAACATCTGGAGCGTCATCCAGGGCACGCGGCCTATGATCGCGCCGGCGTTGAGATGCATATCCGACATACCCATCGGCGGCACGCGGAACTTCCAGTCCACGAAGAGCTGCGGCTTGAAATAGCCCACGTCTTCGGGACGTATGCCGGGTACGGACCCCCTCAGGTCCAGGGTGACTATAGGGTAGTCGGTGTGGACGAAGGCCTTCTGGAAATATCCCCTGTTGACAGTCTCCTCCCAGGAGAAGCGGCCGGTAAGGCGCACCTCATTGACTGCAACGCTACGCTGCGGTATCAGGGTCCCGTCCGGACCCCAGGTTTCCATGGGCACGAAGGGATTGGCATACCAGCGCTTCAGGTCCACGCTTGCGAACATGTTGAAATTCATTGAGAATTCATGCTCATACAGGGCGGAGAAGCTGCTCTGGTTGACCAGCTTGGACTGACGGCCCCAGATCGAGGCGAGGATGTTGCCGCTGGTCAGGTTGCTGTTGCCCTTGCCGAGCTGCACGGCGTCGTAGGATGCGTCCAGGGTGAGCTTGCGCCAGGGGTCCTTGCGGAACTTGCGTTCGTAGGTCACGCCGCCCTTCAGCCCTCCTGCACTGGTCCCTTCCGGCATTTTCAGGTGCTTGTCGAAGCCGTAGGCGATGAATCCGGTCCAGCGGAAATCGGTGCTGAGCTCCTTCGACGTGTGGATGCCTATCCTCGGCTTGACGCCTTCCAGGTTGTTGGTGCTGATGAGGCTCATGTATGGTCCGAAGCCGACGGGGCCCACGTCGAGGTACTCGTTCACGAGGGTATAGACGGTGTTGTAGATGCCTTGGTAGATCGGCGCCTTCTGCACCCTGTCCACCATCGTGTAGATGCCTTTCTCCCTGTCGTTCAGCTCGTAGGGGCGAGCCTTCTCCCAGTATTCGTCCGTCATGAAGTTGGACTCCGGGAGCACCTTCACCTTTCCGGACGCGTCGGCCGCCTGCACCTCCGACTCGAAGTCCATTTCGGAGTAGTTGAGCTGGCGCATGCCGATCACGGACATGACGCGGGATGAGTCGCCGAGGGCTATCGAGAAATCGGCGTAGAGCTTGTCCTGGCTGAAGAACCAGGTGGAGTCGGGAAGGCGCTGATAGTCAGACTCAAGGACTATGTCGCGCAGCCAGTTCACGTTGCCGCCGCGCATCATCTTGGCCTTTATGCTCCGGAGGGCGAATTCCTCGGCGTCGATGCGCATCTCGCCGTCCAGTGCTGGGCTGGAGATGCCGTTCTTGGGATGGAAGCGCACGAGGTAGGTCTTGCGCCCCTCGACCTGCAGGGTGTCTATGATGAAATAGTTGTAGTAGAGCAGGCCGCCGTTCTGGATAGGGGACGGGAACTCCACGTTGAAGGCATTGATGAAGTTGTGGTAGAAGTTGGCCTTCAGGTGCATGCTGCCGGTGAACTGGGTCAGCAGGTTGTGTTTGGGGTTGATGCCGGAGATGCGGTTGGCGAGGATGGTTTCTGCATCAGAGTCGGGCACGGCGGTGTGGCGCCTTTCCACCACGGTCTCGGATATCATTGCCGGCAGGTAGGGCACGCCGCTGACCACGGAGGTGTCCATGTAGTCGAACACGAAGCCGAAGTTATCCACGAACGCCTTGAAATTGAGCTGCTCCTTGGGATGCGTGAGGTCGAGCTCCATCTTGTTGTAGACCTTGCACTTATAGTGCGGACGGCGGTCGGGGTCGTTGCGGTCGCGGTGCTTGTCGATGTTGGCTAGGAGGCGCCGTATCTTGCGGTTGTCGGCCTTCACGAAGGAGCCGGTGAGGCGGTTGTCGGTGAGGTGGAGCTTGAAGTCCACTTCGGTGAATGCGCCGTGCTTGATGGTGACTTCCTGTGTGTCGTAGCCGAGGAGCTGGCAGACGAGCACTTTGACCGAGGGGTCACGGGTCTCGAGGGTGAAGCGGCCGTCGATGTCGGCGGTGAGGCCGATCGTTGTGTCTTTGAAGTAGATGCCTGCAAACGGGATGGGTTCGCCGGTGTCGGCATCGGTCACGGTGCCACGGACCTTGGTGGTCTGGGCAGCGGCGAGCACGCAGGCGAACAGCATCGCAAGTATGATGGCACATTTGCGCATGAACTGCAAAGGTAAGTATTTTCCGGATAGGTTGGTGCCTTTTTATTTAAAAAGGCCGAAAACCGAGGATCCGGAGCCTGACATTGCCGCATAAACCGCGCCACGGGCGTAGAAATCGGCGATAAGGGCGGGAATTTCGGGGTGCAATGGGCAAACCGTTGACTCGAAGTCATTTACGACCCTGCCCCGCCACTGCTCCACCGGCAGCCGCAGGAGGTCACGCAGAGATTCGGTGCTGGGGAAGCGATCGCGGGGAACGATGCCGCCGTAGGCTTCGCGGGTGCTCACGGCGACGGGGGCGCCGGAGGCGTCCGTCGGGATTTCGACCTTCAGCTCGTAGCCTGAGAGGTCGATGTCGAAGGGCTCGAGGATCTCTCCGCGGCCGCTTGCGAACATCGGTTGATATAGCTTCGGAGCGTCAGCGACCGGGGGAGTCTGAGGGGAACGCCCCTCAGTCCCCTGGGGGTGCAGGGGGATGGTAGATGGCAGTTTTTTCATCCTGATGAAAAACGCGCAGTCAGAGCCCAGGCGGGCGGCGTAGGAGGCGAGGGCCGCGTCGTCGAGGCCCAGGCCCGCCAGGTCGTTGAGCGCCCGCAGCATGAAGGCGGCGTCGGCCGAACCTCCACCGAGTCCGGCACCCACCGGGGCGTGTTTCTCAAGATGGATGGAAACCTCGGGGAGCTGCGGGAAATCGGCCTTCAGAAGGCGCCAGGCGCGCACCGTGAGGTCCTGCATCGGATCCCAGTCCACTCCGCCTTCCCGCTCGATTTCAATCGAAAGCGCCTCCGCCGGCTCCACCGACAGCACGTCCCCGAAGCCGTGGTACGGCACGAAGAGGGTCTCAAGGTCGTGGTAGCCGTCGGGGCGGCGGCGCAGCACGTTGAGCCCGATGTTGACTTTGGTGCAGGTCCTGACCGTCATAGCTCCAGCCGGTTCAGGACAGGTGCGAGGAAGGCCTCCACCTGCATTGCGCGCGCCTCCTCCTCAGGTATGCCGCGGCTGCGCATATAGAACAGCTCCTCGGGATTGAGGTAGCCCGTGGTGGCTCCGTGGGAGCACTGCACGTCGTCGGCGTAGATTTCCAGTTGCGGACGCGCTTCAGCAAAGGCGCCCTCCGAAAGGAGCAGCGAGTGGCTCTGCTGGCGCGCCTCTGTCTTCACGGCGCCGGGCGCCACATACACGAGGCCGTCGAATTCTGCCCTTGCGCTGCCGGCCACGACGCCCTTGAAAAGCTGCACGGAAGTGCATCCCGGGGCATTGTGGCGCACTATGACCTGAAGCCGCACGCGCTCGTCGGAAGAGCAGCGCCAGGCCCCCGCAAGGTCCAGGGAGGCTCCGGGGCCGTCGAGGTGTATTTCCAGCGAATGCTCGATGCTCACGCCTTCAGGTACGACCAGGGTCATGCGCAGCGACTCTCCCTCCCCCAGGCTGAGGAAGGACGGGACCGGGTCGCGGCCGGCTATGCAAACGAGACTAGCCATCTATTCCGTCGTACCCTTGTGTTTCTATAAGGTCCACCAGTTCGCGGCCGCCGGTGCGCACGATGCGTCCCGCCTTGAGCACGTGGACGACGTCGGGCACTATATAGTCCAGCAGGCGCTGGTAGTGGGTGATCACGATAGAGGCCGTCTGCGGCGTGCGCAGGCGGTTCACTCCGTCCGCCACGATGCGGAGGGCATCCACGTCGAGGCCGCTGTCGGTCTCGTCAAGTATGCTGAGGGTGGGCTCCAGCATGGCCATCTGGAAAATTTCGTTGCGCTTCTTCTCGCCTCCGGAGAATCCCACGTTGACCTCCCGCTTTGCAAATTCCCCCTTCATCTGCACCATAGACATCCGGTCCTTAAGCAGTTTCAGGAACTCAGCCGGCTTGAGCTCCGGCAGGCCCCGGGCCTTGCGGCGCGAATTCAGGGCGGCTTTCATGAAGTTGGTGATGCTGACCCCTGGTATCTCCACTGGGTACTGGAAGCTCAGGAAAATGCCGGCCCAGGAGCGCTCCTCGGGGGCCATAGCGAGCAGGTCGCGGCCGTCGTAAGTGACTGAGCCCGAAGTGACTGTGTAGTCGGCGCGGCCGGCCAGCACGGCACTCAGCGTGGACTTTCCCGCCCCGTTGGGCCCCATCACGGCGTGGACTTCTCCCCTGCGGATGGTGAGGTTCACCCCCTTCAGTATCTCCCGGCCTTCGATGCCGGCGTGGAGGTCTTTGATTTCAAGCAGTATATTACTCATCTTTGTTGTATTTCTTTTTCCAGCTCACCAGCGACCAGATGCCGTTGCCAAGGTAGAGCAGGCTGACAAGGGGCATGACGTAGAGGCCCGAGCTGATGTAAAGCGCTATGTTTGCAATATTTACCACCAGCCACACTATCCAGCATTCCCAGCACTTGCGGGCGCTGAGGAACTGCGCTGACAGGGTGAGCATCAGCGTGAAGGAATCCAGCAGCGGCTGCGGATCCGGGGCGAAAACGTCCGGCCAGCGCTCCGGCAGCCACTGCAGGGCCCTGGCCCAGAGCAGGCCGGCAAGCACCACGAACGTGAACATACTCACCCACATACTTGTGCTGAGGCTTCCGATTTTCAGGTCTCCTTTGGAGTTCTTTTCTTCCTCCCGGGGGTGCGTCCAGCGCCAGTGGCCGTAGAAATTGATTGCAAAGGCGACGGGCTGCAGGAGCATCGCGCTGTAGAGATGCTGCCGCCAGAACAGCACGAAGAGGAATATGTTATACACATACCCCACCCAGAAATTGTACTTGGAGCCGCGTCCAGCAAGGAACACGCAGCTCAGGCCAAGCACGGCCGATATGATCTCAACCCAACTCATCCGACTGCCCCCTCCAGGGACAAGCTCAGCAGTTTCTGGGCCTCGATGGCGAATTCCATCGGCAGCCGGCTGAGCACTTCTTTGGCGTAACCGCCCACAATCAAGGCAGTTGCGTCTTCGGGGCCTATACCCCTCTGGCCGCAGTAGAAGAGCTGGTCGTCGCTGATTTTCGAAGTCGTGGCCTCATGCTCCACGACCGCCTGCGGACAGAAATTCTTGATCACCGGGAAGGTGTGCGCCCCGCACTGCGAGCCGATCAGCAGCGAGTCGCAGGAAGAGAAATTCCGGGCCCCGACCGCCCCGGGTCCTATGCGCACGAGGCCGCGGTAGCTGTTTTCGCTGTGGCCGGCGGAAATGCCCTTGGACACGATGCGGCTGCGGGTACCGCGCCCCAGATGTATCATCTTGGTGCCGGTGTCGGCCTGCTGCCAGTTGCCGGTCATGGCCACGCTGTAGAACTCCGACGAGCTGTAGTCGCCCTTCAGTATGGTGCTCGGATATTTCCAGGTCACGGCGGAGCCGGTCTCCACCTGAGTCCAGCTGAGGTGCGAGCCTTCGCCCCTGCACAATCCCCTCTTGGTCACGAGGTTAAGTATGCCGCCGCGGCCCTGTGCATCCCCCGGATACCAGTTCTGCACGGTGCTGTACTTCACGTCGGCGTCTTTCTCCACTATGATTTCCACCACTGCGGCGTGCAGCTGGTTCTCGTCGCGCATCGGGGCGGTGCAGCCTTCCATATAGCTGAGCTTCGCGCCTTCGTCGGCCACGATGAGGGTGCGCTCGAACTGGCCGGTGCCGGCAGCGTTGATGCGGAAATAGCTGCTGAGTTCCATCGGGCATTCCACCCCCTTTGGCACGTAGCAGAACGAGCCGTCGGAGAACACCGCCGAATTGAGCGCCGCGAAGAAATTGTCGCCAGCGGGCACCACGGTGGCAAGGTACTTACGCACCAGGTCGGGATGCTCGCGCACGGCTTCGGAGAAGGAACAGAAGATTATCCCCTTGTCTGCCAGTGTCTTGCGGAAAGTGGTGGCGACGCTCACGGAGTCGAAGACGGCGTCCACCGCCACTTCGCGGGCCGCTCCGGCACTGTCGCCGGTCAGAGCCTCCTTGGACTTCACGCCGGCGAGCACTTCCCTCTCCTTCAGGGGTATGCCCAGCTTGTCGAAAGTCTCCATCAGGGCAGGGTCGATCTCAGTGGGCCGTTCGCTGTCTTTCTTCGGAGCGGCATAATAGATAATATCCTGATAGTCAATCTTCGGAAGCTTCAGGTGGCCCCAGCGCGGCTCCTTCATCCCCTGCCATTTCCGGAAGGCGTCCAGCCGGAAATCCAGCAGCCACTGCGGCTCCTGCTTCTTTGCCGAAATCAGGCGTATGATGTCTTCGTTGAGACCTTTGGGCACATACTCCTGCTCGACTTCGGTCACGAAGCCTTCCTTATACTCCTGCGCCTGGAGTTCCTTTAACTCTTGTGCTGTACTCATTTTATCGTGCAAAGATAGGAACTTTTTCCGCTTAATCAGTTTCGTCGAGCGAGAAGAAATCGTTGACGGGGATTCCGAAAAGACGGGACAATTTCAGAGCAAGGATGGTGGACGGACAGTACTTGCCCTTTTCCAGGGCATTGACCGTCTGCCGGCTCACATCAAGCCTGTCCGCAAGTTCCTCCTGGGTCAGGCCTAGTTTCAATCGCTCTATCCTGATGTTGTTAGTCATTTGCCATCCTCCTGCCAACGGCAAATATACGGATTTTCAAGATAATCAGATAGAGGAAAAACCAGATATCGGCATCCTCTGAAAGCATTTTGAAGAAATCTATCAACATTTCAGGAAGGCTTGTCAGGGACAGGAAAAACCAGGAAATGTGGATTAACAAATACAATCCGGCTGTAAAAGCTATTGACTTCAATCTCAATTGATTGATCATCTCGTCTTCGACCTTTTCCGCGGAGAAGCAAGCCAGGCCCAAAGCAATCACATTCAAGATGATTGTCCAGAGAGGCCACTCCGGCGGCTGGGGAAGGAAGAAAGGAAGGGTGCTGCGTACGATGGCCCAAAGGATCAGCCAACATATTGCGGCGATGTTGACATAGTGCGGTAACAGTTTCATTTCGTTTTCGGGAGCAAAAGTTTTTGTGAATAAATCTAGTTAAACCACCCCAAAAGTGTCAACCATTCTCAGGGAAGGTCAAGTATTCGAGGTCAAAGGTAAAATATTTTTTACAATTTGTCAAGTTTATTTTACATTAATAGACTAAGATGTCGCTCTCCGCGACGCAGGTCCGGGCTACCATCGGCGCAGGTCCGCACCCTCTGCTGTGCAGGTCCGGGCTACCTCCAGCATTCCGGCATGTATCCTTCCTGGCCTCGCCTCCCTCCTCCCTCCGCGACCGGACCGACAGCACCTCCAC
>JAEEGH010000954.1_pt1 | contig 87868 bp, 83 predicted proteins | sample 9134181 | NCBI WGS metagenome assembly JAEEGH01 (sample SAMN16246544, study PRJNA631951) | gut metagenome | biome: gut microbiome; feature: rumen; material: DP-attached | host: Bos | place: Iran: Karaj | collected 2018-10 | reverse complement strand
GAACCTTCCCTCTTTTCTTTGTGTTTTTGGCAATCCACAAAAGAAGAAACATATTTATAAGGTTACCCACAGATGAAATAAGCTGTGTGGGGATAAGCTTTACTCCGTTTGGTGCAAAATCGGAATGTGAAAAAGCTATGCCGATGGGCGAATCGGTAGGTCTTCCGTAGCAGCATCCCGCCATAAAGCATCCAAGACGTCCAAAGGCCTGTGCCAATGCAACGGAAGGAATCACAAGTTCCAAGTAATCAAGGGGATTTACTTTCTTTATGAGACAGTAGATGACTATAGCAATACTTCCGCCTGTTATACCGCCAAATACCACAAATCCGCTTGATGAAAGGATTGCCAGAGGATTTTCCACAAATGATTTCCATTCAACTATGCAAAACATTATCTTTGCAGATAAGAATCCAAAGATTGCTGCGCAAAACACTATTCCGTAGCAAATATCTTCACTCATGTTTCTTTTCTTAGCTCTAACTGTAGACATCCAAAGAGCCATAAGCAAACCGATTGCGATACATGCTCCATATCCGTGAATTGTAAACTTACCAATTGTCAACCAATCATTCCACATCTCAATACACCTCCACTTTTAGTAAAGTTTTAACTTTGGCTCGTCGCCATACAAAAAAAGCTCCGGCAATTCGCCGGAGCCATTAATTTGCCTTACTGATCTGTATACTTCTTAATGTAGTCCATTACGTCCCCTACAGTCTGAATTCCTTCCAACTCTTCAGGGTTAAGTTCGATATTGTATTCCTCTTCAAATGCCATAACCAATTCAAGCAAGTCTAAAGAATCAACTCCCAAATCATCCTTGAAAGATGTTTCTTCTGTAATTACTGCATCATCAATATTAAGCTGCTCGTTGATAATCTCAATAATTCTGTCTAACATTTGTTTCTCCTTTTAGTTCTCTTTCTCTTTGTTTAAGCCAAGTATAGGTTCTCTTTATTTGTTTGTCAATAACCATATATGTCATATATGGCATCAGTATATACTCCCTGTTGTTTGTAAATAATTAACGGTTTTAAAACTTCCATCCTTGAGCGTCCGCCTCGTACGGCTTCGATTAAAACCATGTTGGGCTCTTTATCTACAAAGGGGTATATAAGTTGCATCCTTTTAGGTTCCAGTTTGTACTTTTGAAGGGTTGCAAATATTTCTGCAAGCCTAAAAGGCCTGTGTACCAAGAAAAAGCTTCCGCCGCTTTTAAGCATGCTTGCGGCATTTTTTGCTACATCATCAAAGGTACACTTTACTTCATGCCTTGCTATGGCAAGCGTGTCATCGGGATTTTGAAGCCCGTGCTTTCCTATCATGTAGGGGGGATTGCAGGTTACTGCGTCAAAAGAACCCTTCTTAAAGTATTTATCAGCTTCTTTAACATCACCTGTAACCACATCTATTTTATCTTGAAGGTCATTTAAAAGAACGCTTCTTTTTGCCATATCGGCTGAATCTTCCTGGATTTCAAGGGCACTTATGTGGCTTGCATCCGTTTTAGCCGAAAGCAAAATCGGAATAATTCCTGTGCCTGTACAAAGGTCCAACACTTTGGCTTCTTTTTTTACATGCACAAAACCTGAAAGCAAAACGGCATCCATCCCAAAGCAAAATCTTTTGGGGTCTTGAATGATTTTTAAATTGTTTCGCTCCAAATCATCGATTCGCTCGTTTTCTTTAAGCTTTATATCCAATACTTAATTCTCCAAGCCTTCAAGCTCTCTCTTTTCTTCTTCGGTAAGTTCAAGCTTCTTGTTTTTACGCTTCTTAAATGTAAGTTCTTCGGGCTTATATTCTTTAAGTTCCTTTTCATCGTCTTCTTCAACGATTACTTTAACAATCTGTCTTAACACATTTACGGAATGAACCTGACCTTTTCTTCCTTCGGCGTTGATTGTAACTTCATCGCCTACATTTGGAAGGTTACGGTTTAATTCTTCATAGGTTTCTTCTTCATTCTTTAAGCAGCACATAAGACGGCCGCATACACCGGAAATCTTTGTGGCATTTAAAGAAAGGTTTTGCTCTTTTGCCATCTTAATGGAAACAGGCTGGAAATCAGCCATGTAAGTGTTACAGCAAAGAGGACGTCCGCAGATACCGATGCCTCCTCTTAACTTAGCTTCGTCTCTTACACCTACCTGTCTCATTTCGATACGTGTGTGGAAGACTGCTGCCAAATCCTTTACAAGCTCTCTAAAGTCCACACGTCCGTCACTAAAATAGTAAAAAAGAATTTTATTGTTATCAAAGGTATATTCTGCGTTTATAAGCTTCATGGGAAGATTGCGCTTTTCAATCTTTTCTTTACAGATGGGCAATGCTTCCTGCTCTTTTCTTCTGTTTGTAGCTTCTCTTTCATCGTCTGCTTTTGTGGCAACTCTTATAACGCCTTTCAAAGGAGGGATGATCTTTTCATCTTCCACTTCGCAAACGCCAAGCACAACAGTACCGTATTCCATACCACGGGCTGTTTCTACAATAACGTGGTCGTCTCTTTTAATTTCTAAGTCTCCGGGAGCAAAGTAATACACCTTACCGGCTTCTCGGAAACGAACACCTACAACTTTCGTCATCTATTCTTCTCCTGTATATTAAGCAACAGTAGTTCCATCGTAAGATCAAAGTTAACATTTGAATCTAAACGTTTTCTTGCTATTTCCAATTGATTTATGACTTCTTCAATGTCTTCATAAGACATTGCTTCCGACACCTTTTTAATATACTGTAACTCTTCCGTAAAAATCAAGTTATTTGAGTTCTTGCAGGCTTTATATAAAAGAACATCTCTAAACCATACAAGCATAATATCAAGGTAATCTGAAATTTGCGTTTTCTTTTCGCTCATTTCTTTTATGGCCCCTGATATTTTCCAAGACTCCATATCTTTTATATGTTTTAAAAGATTTATGACGCTCTCTCTTAATGCATCAAACTCTTCATTTTCAGAAAGCATCGCGGCTTTACCTAAATTACCTCTTGCAAAAGCCACGCAAATATCCGCTTTATAATCGGGAACCTTTTTTTCCCTCATTAGATACCCTTTAATGATGTCATCGCTTACAGGTCTCATATTAAGGGTGATTGCACGGCTTATTATTGTAGAAAGAAGCTCTTGCGTATTAGTGGTTAAAAGCATGATAACCGCATATTCCGGAGGCTCCTCAAAAGTCTTTAATAAAGCATTCTGAGCCTGCTGATTCATTTTTTCCGCTTCGTTTACAATATATATTTTCTTTTTACCCGCGTAGGGCTTTATATTAATATCTGAGTTTATCTGAGTACGTATGTCATCTACGCTTATTACATTCGGCTTTTCATGTGTGACATATATAATATCGGGATTGTTGTCTTCAAGGGCCTGCCTGCAGCTATGGCACTTTCCGCAAGGAACTTCACCCTCAGACTCACATAGCAAAGCTGCAGCAAAAATTCGGGCAATAAATTCTTTACCCGAATATTTTTCTCCGCTTAGTATGTAAGCGTGAGATACCTTGTCAAGTTCAATGGCCCGTTTAAGGTGATCTTTAATATGTTCCTGGCCGTAAATGTCGTTAAAGCTTAGCATATTACCCCTGTCTTTAGGTAAAGATATCTAAAATCAAACCTCTTATATCCCCGATTTTTTGAAGGATGGAAATATTATCCTTTTGTTCTTTCATTAATTCCTGGGCAAGCTCGTCTAAGTTTTCATCTATCAGACGAATGATACCGTATACTCTGTGACGTCCCTTTCTGTCTAAGAAATTCTCTCTTGAAAAGGCATGGGAACGAGACACTATTTCATTCATAAAATCTTTAATGAGGCTTCTGTATCTACGCATATCCTTTATGTCTTTTTTCTTTGATATGCGCTCGCCCTGCATGGTAATCTCTTCCATTAAAGAAGTTAAGCGTGCCTGCAAATCTTCTTCGGAAATCTTGCTCATAAGCATAAACTTAAACTCTTCGCTTGATTTCTGAACATTTGTCACATTCTGAATTTGCCCTGATTGAGTTATCTGATTGATCTTAACGTCCATACGCTACTCCATATTTTCGTGTATGTAATCCTCAATTTCTTGTAAACAAACATTTAACTCGTTATTGTAAAAGCGTCTTTTAATCTTGGCGCTTTGAATCTTTTCTTCGCTAAAATCCGCAGAATCGGCTAAAAACCTTCTGCACATTTCTTCGTATTTAGGCTTATCCTGTTTCTTTTCTCTGTTAAGAGCTCTTTGAAGTCTCACTCCGTCATCAAGCTCAACAAGTACAGGTATTATCCTATTGTTTCCGTAGTATTCACAGATTTTAACGTACGACTCAAGGGTACCGATTGTAATGTAATTATCCCTGTCGTTTATCTGCCCGTCATCTACGGTAAAATATCTCCAAGGTCCGTGAATGGTGTTATAGCACCTGTCTTCTATTACTTTACCTTCATCTTTAAGCTTGTTAAAGCCCGCTTCATCGGTAAAGAAATATTCCTGCCCGTCCTTTTCGCCTTCTCTTATAGGACGTGTGGTATAAGAAACTATCGTCTTAAAGTTAAACGCGTTCTTTCTTATAAGCTCTTTAAAGATTGTATCCTTTCCCGTTGAGCTTTTCCCCATTATATAAACTATCTTACCCAATACTTATCCCCTGGCCTTTACTCTTATTAGTTTAGGAAGTTTGTGGAGCCTTAATGATTCCACAGTAGAAATGTATTTATCTGCCGCAGTCACCACCCATGCTTCTCTGCACTTAGGTATATGCCTTAAGGTAAGCGGCCACATATGAGAAGAAATAATATTCTTTTCTTTTTCAGTAAGAGTAAATTCTTTTGAAGCATTTTTTAAAGCGATTCCCGGATGCTTAAAGCCGTGGAGGTTCTTTAATCCGCAATGCTCCGGCGCATGCCAGTCATAAAGAAAGAAATCGTGTAAAAGAGCTCCTCTTGTAAGTTCCCTTTCATTACACTTTACATTAAATCTTCTGTTAAGCCACATACTTAAAAATGCCACTTTCAAGCAATGCTTTCTGACCGTTATATCGGAATGTTGAATATTGTTTTCGCTTTCAATAAAATTTTTAGAGTTTAAAATGTCTTCCGCATACATTTTCATGTCGCGAGAAATTTCTTTTTTGTTGATCCTTGTCATTACTAACCTCTATCTTAAAACTATCTTTTATAATACCACAAATACTTAGTCTTTACCATTTTACCTTTAGACGTAAAAGTGATTCACACAGAAACCCATTTTACTATATAATTACACTATAAACTTTGTTACCAAACGAAATATTTTATTGATGATTTCTTAAGTAAGAAAGGGACTCATATGTTTGCAGAATTAGGTTCAAAATTCACTTCTTTGCTTTCAGGTTTTGACGCTTATCCAAGCGCATCGGACAGAAGCTCTTATAATAACCTTAATAAAGAGGATAAAGAAAAAGCTGTAAAAAACGCCGAAAAGTACTTAGGATTTGAATTTAAAGCTATTCCCATAACCGCATTCATGGAATACTCAAGAACCGGTAACAGAAGTAACTTTGAATCCTTAAACTTTTCAAAGCGCTATGCCCTAAATACCTTGATTGTGGGGGAATGCGTAGAGCACACCGGTCGCTTTCTTGATGATATCTTAAACGGTATTTATTCTTTGTGCGAAGAAAGTGCATGGCAGTTACCTGCACACAATTCTTATATAAGAGACACCCCTTCTTTTAACTTACCTGATGTAACAGATCCCGTAATTGATTTATTTGCCGCTGAAACTGGTGCTTTACTTTCCATGGCAAAGTATCTTTTATTTGATGACTTTGAAAGAATCAATCCCTTCATTAATAAGATGATTGATTCTATCCTTGAAAAAAGAATATATACTCCCTACATTAAGAGACATTTTTGGTGGATGGGAAACGGTGATGAAAAAATGTGTAACTGGACGGTATGGTGCACTCAAAACGTTTTGCTATCCGTCTTTCTAAACAAAAATACTTCCGATGAATTAAGAAGAAACGTCTTTTTAAAGGCCTGCAAAAGTATCGACGCCTTTTTAAAGGATTACGGCGTAGATGGGTGCTGTGATGAAGGCGCTCACTACTATCGTCACTCAGCTCTTTGCTTATTTAACTGTGCATTTATTCTAAACAATGTTACAGGCGGTTTCTTTGACTCTGTCTTTAACGAAGAAAAGATTAAGAATATAGCAACCTACATATTTAACGTAAACATTGAAGATAAGTATTACTTTAACTTTGCGGATTGCTCCGCCGTAATAGACAGAGCAGGCGCAAGAGAATACTTATTTGCCAAAGCTATCGGAAACCTTGATATGATGCGCTTTGCAGCAAGAGATTTTAAGATTGGTGACGATGAAAAAAACGAAGGCGAATTGAATCTTTTCTATTGTATACAGGAGCTGTTTACTTCAGCTGAAATAAAGGACTTTGATACAGACCTTCCAATTGTACATAAAGATTTTTATTATGAAAGCGTCGGCCTTTTTATAGCAAGAGGCGATAAATTTGCTTTGGCAGTAAAGGCAGGAAACAACGGAGATTCCCACAATCACAATGACACAGGAAGTGTGATTGTATACAAGGAAGGAAAACCTGTTTTAATTGACGTGGGAGTTGAAACGTATACACAAAAAACATTTTCTAGCGAACGATACGATATTTGGACAATGCAGTCGGCTTTCCACAACCTTCCTACCATTAATAACGTAATGCAAAAGGATGGCGCGGAATATAAAGCAACCGATGTTGAATACTTTTTAAGTGATGCAATTTCAGATATCAAGATGGATATCGCCAAAGCCTATACTAAGGATGCCGGTGTTAAGTCATACAAGAGACATGTTTCTTTGTACAAATCAAAACAAATTGTAATCGAGGATGAAATTGAATTTACTAAAGGAGATATTTCTTCAAACAGTTTCTTCTTAAGCTTCATGACTTACGAAAGGCCTGTTATATCCGGAAATGAAATTACGATTGATAACGCTAAAATGCAAATAATCGGTGATTCACTTATTTCATTTGAAGAGATACCGATCGAAGACGACAGACTTAAATGGGCCTGGAAGCATAACATCTACAGAATAATCGTTACTCCGAGAGTACAGAAGTTAATGATTGCGATAGTATAAAGAAAAGCCTGAAATCCTAAGATTTCAGGCTTTTTTATCAATGCGATTCTACTATTTCTTTTGCAAGTGCACGAGCATGCTCTAAATACCAGTGATCTTCATCCTCATCGGCTTCTATAAATTCAACATACTCATTAAGAATGGCAAGTTTAATATCATAAAGGTACTGCTCATAGTCAGGCTTTTTTCTAAGCAATTCATACACACGGTCAACAAAAATCTTCTTTTGATTATCATTCATGTAAAAAGGAAATGTAGCTCTGTTTTCTGTCGCATGAGCAATAAACCTCGCGATATCCAGAGAATAAGGCATTATTCCGCCAAATCCCCAATCGATTATGTATACAGTGCCCTCATGATTTAGAGTATTAAACTCCATGAAATCACCATTTGACATGGTTCTGGGGCATTCCAATTGACGGTCAAGAAATACTTTATAAGCTTTACCGATAACATCATTGCTTTTAATAAATGAATATCTCTTTTGAATTCTTTGTATATAGGTATCAAAGCGTTCTGTGTCCACACTGTCCCAATAAGCATTTTGAATAGCCGCTATGCTTTCTGCCGCCTTTATCGCCAGATCATCTGTCATATCGCGTAAATCATCGCCTTCGATACTTTCAAGGATAATCCACAAATTCTTTCCGTCTACATATCTTCCGTAATATTTGGGAACATTAAAACTCTCTGAGTTAAGATACTTTTCATAGTTTGAAGCCTCTCGCTCAGATGCCTTTTTCATTATCCTTTTTCCATTTTTAGTTTTAATCTTATAAACATCATATTTTCTGAACTCATCCTCATTAGGTCCATATTGTTCACATATTCTGGACAGAGATTCTACTATGCCTGAACCAAGGATGTTTTCAGCAATACTCTGTATTTTCTCACTCACTTCATCTATTTCAAATTGCCCAACTTCCATACCATTACCCCATAATAGTTTTTTGTAAAAAAAAGCAGGAACCCGCATACGCGTTTTCCTGCTTTTTGGGTTAATCAATTAAATATTCAACAAATCGCTGTAAGCTTTTAATGCTCCGTCTGTATCGTGAGCAAGTACTTTCTTTGCAAGTACCTTTCCTAACTGTACGCCTTCCTGGTCGAAGGAGTTAAGGTTCCATGTAAAGCCCTGGAACATAATCTTGTTTTCAAAGTGTGAAAGGAGTGCTCCGAGTGCTTCGGGAGTAAGCTTTTCGCCAGTGATAATGCTTGAAGGGCGTCCACCGTCAAAGTATTTGTTCTTGTTTTCGTCGTCCTTACCGCAAGCAAATGCAACAATCTGAGCTGCTACGTTAGCGCAAAGCTTCTGCTGGCTTGTGCTTCCCTGAATGTTAACATCTGTTCCGATCTGGCTGTTCTTAAATCCAACAAACTGTAAAGGAATGATATCTGTTCCCTGGTGTAAAAGCTGATAGAAGCTGTGCTGTCCGTTTGTACCGGGCTCACCAAAGATGATGGGGCCTGTTACGTAGTTTACAGGTTCACCGAATCTGTTAACTGACTTTCCGTTTGATTCCATATCAGCCTGCTGTAAGTGAGCAGGGAATCTTGAAAGTGCCTGTGAATAAGGAAGAACTGCAGTTGCTCCAAATCCAAGTACGTTTCTTTCATATACTCCGATAAGAGCATCCATCATTGCAGGATTTTTCTTAATGTCTTTGTTTGTAGCAAGCTTATCTTCTTTTGCTGCTCCGTCAAGGAATCTGGCAAATACTTCGGGGCCGAATGCAAGTGATAATACTGCTCCGCCAACTGCTGAAGTGGAAGAAAATCTTCCGCCGATAAAGTCATCCATGAAGAATGCATCAAGGTAATCTGAGCTCTTTGCCAAAGGTGATGTTTCGCTTGTAACTGCAATCATGTGCTTTGAAGCATCAAGACCTGCTTTCTTTAAAGCGTCCTTTACAAAAGATTCATTGGTAAGAGTCTCAAGTGTGGTACCTGACTTAGATACTAAAATGAATATTGCATGAGCTACATCTACGCCGTTTAAAACGCCTGCAGCATCATCGGGGTCAACGTTTGAAATGAATTTTGCTTCCATTTTAAAGTTGCCTGTAGCCTTTGCCCAGTTTTCTAAAGCTAAGTACATAGCTCTGGGGCCAAGGTCTGAACCACCGATACCTATCTGTACAACAGTTGTAAACTTTTCGCCCTTAGCGTTTGTGATTTCACCTGCATGTACCTTATTTGCAAAATCGGCAATCTTTTTCTGAACGCCAACATAAAATTCTCTTTTATCTACGCCATCAGCTACAACTTTGTTTCCAAGCTGTCCTCTGGTTAACTGATGAAGCACCAATCTCTTTTCACCAGTGTTGATTACTTCACCGTTATATAAAGCTTCAAACTTTTCGGTAAGCTCAGCTTCATCTGCAAGCTTTTGAAGCTTATCAATTATTTCCCCATCAACGGCCTTTGCAGCGTAGTTATAAGTCATATCTGCTGCCATGTCGATTGAGTATTCTTTTACTCTCTTTGCACCGTTATCACCGGCCATTACTTCTTTAAGCTTTACAGCTTTAGCGTTTTTAAGGTCGTTAAAAGCTGCAAGTTTGTCAAGGTTCTTCCATTCTGCCATCTTTTCATCCTCCAAGATTTTGTTTCTTTTTAACTTCCAAAATCAATCGTTATTATAATTGATATATGATTCTATTTCAACTTTCAAGTTTCTTGTGCTATAATAAGCCCGTTACAATTTACTATTATAGCACGGAGGTATTCACATGCATTACAAACCTACCGGAATATGCGCCGTTGGCATTGATTATGAAATCGAAGACGGCAAAGTTATGGATGTTAAATTTACTGGTGGTTGCGATGGAAATCATAAGGGTCTTAACGGTCTTATCAAAGGCATGAAGGTCGAAGAAGCAATTACCAGATTAAAAGGAATCACATGCGGACCCAGAAACACATCCTGCCCCGATCAGTTAGCGAGAGCATTGGAAGATTATTTAGTTAAGAAGGCGTAAAGAATGAGCAAAAAGATTGTTTTAACAGGAGGTGGCACTGCCGGACACGTTACTCCAAACATTGCTCTTCTCCCCAGACTTAAAAGTGAAGGATATGAAGTCTTCTACATCGGTTCAAAAGACGGAATCGAAAAAAGACTTATCGAAGATTACAATATCCCTTATTACGGCGTATCTACCGGCAAACTTCGTCGATACTTTGATGTAAAGAACTTCACTGATCCCTTCAGAATTATTAAGGGATTCGCTGAAGCCAAAAGTGTGTTAAAAGAAATCAAACCGGATATCGTCTTTTCAAAAGGCGGATTTGTGAGCGTTCCTATAGTTAGGGCTGCTCATTCTTTAAAGATTCCGGCTATCATACACGAATCGGATTTAACTCCCGGCCTTGCAAATAAGCTTTGCATCCCCGTCTCCGAAAAGATTTGCTGTAACTTTCCCGAAACAATGCAGTATGTTCCGAAGGGAAAAGGAGTACTTACAGGCACTCCCATCCGCGAAGAATTAAAGCAGGGAAACAAGCAAAAAGGCATAATGCTTTGCGGTTTTTCACATTTTAAGCCCATTCTTTTGATTATGGGCGGAAGCCAGGGCGCAAGAGCCATCAATGAAGCCGTCAGAGAAAACTTAAGTCTTTTACTTAAAGATTTCCAGGTTATTCATCTTTGCGGTAAAGGAAACGTTGATGAATCTCTTAATTCAACCCGCGGCTACAAGCAGTTTGAATATGTAAAAGAAGATTTGAAAGATTTACTTGCGGCGGCTGATATAGTTGTTTCAAGAGCAGGTGCAAATGCAATCTGCGAACTTCTTTCACTTCATAAGCCTAATTTACTTATCCCCCTTCCTACTTCAGGAAGCAGAGGTGACCAGCTTTTGAACGCAGAATCATTTGAAGCACAAGGCTTCTCAATGGTTCTTCAAGAAGAAAACGTTAATTCAAACACTTTAATTGCATCGGTTCAAGAGCTTTACTGTAACAGACAGTCATATATCGAAGCCATGAGTAAATCCGGTCAGCACGACCCAATTGAAACAATCATGAAATTGATTAAAGAATACGTATAAAAAATCACCCTCAAAGATATTGGTTTTCTCCATATCCTTGAGGGTGTTTTATTACTTTACATTTCTAGAATTTAAGCTTTTCACAAAGAGCTTTCTGCTCGTTTTCATCAGGCTCTTTAGGATCCCACAAAATGTTTTGTCCGTCATTTTTATAACGGGGAATGACATGAATGTGGAAGTGCGGAACGGTTTGTCCTGCAGCTTCTTTGTTGTTTTGTACGATGTTTACGCCGTCACAATTTAAGACATCTTGCATGCGAGCGGCAACTTTCTTTGCAACTTTCATTGCATTTGCCAAAGTTGTATCTTCAATATCAAAAATATCCTGGTAGTGTTCTTTAGGAATTACAAGAGCGTGTCCCTTTGTTGCAGGGCCGGCGTCAAGGATTACCTTCACACATTCATCTTCATAAATAGAGTTTGTGGGAAACACTCCGTTTGCCAATTTACAAAAAATGCAATCGTCTTTCATCTTTATCTCCTTATGCAAAAACAAATAATGTATCTAAAGATCTAAGGGCTTTAAAGTCGCCCTTCATCTTCACTTCACCTGCCATAAAGGCTCTTTGGAAAGTCATGTTTCCTTTGATGATGGATTCAAGCTTTTCTCTGCTGATTGATATTTCCACATCAGCCTTCGGAGCTTCTTTATACACACATTTTACTTCAGGGCCTTCCACAAGGATGTAAAGAGGAAGTTTCTTTCCCTCTATATTAAAGATGTAAGAAGCATCGGTTCCGGCGTCTGCGTGAAATGCCTGCTCAAACTCTTTTATAAACTCGGATGTATCGTCTTTATCTCCGATTCCCATCATGTCTCTAAACATGCTGGCAAGTTCGGAAATGTCTTCTTTTTGCTTTTGAACGTACGCATCGTCTGCCGCATACTTTGATAACTGCTCAGATTCCTGAGGGGTAAGGTCTGCGTTCTTTGTGATATTGACCTTTTGTTTAACCGCCTGGTTTGAAGCAGGGAGCGAAGAAACCTTTTGGTTTATGGTCCTGTACATATTCTCCGCTTTCTTTTCAATCAAGCGAATATAATCTTCTTTTTCTAAGAGTTCAACATCCTCAATGTATCCGCAAATACCGCTGCAGGGAAGCCCTCCGAGGATTTCCCAGGCATTGGCAAGGTTAAGCTTTCCTTCTCTTTCTCCGTAGGTTGTGGCCATAACAATGGGGCACATATAAATCTTTGAAAGCTTTTCTTTATCCGCGTAAAGCCAGCAGGCATCCAAAAATGACTGCATGTATCCGCCGATTCCGTACCATTCAACAGTTGTTGCCAAAATAACACCATCAGCTGTTTTAAGAGTCTGAGGAAGCGTGGTGATTGTATTTTTTAGTTCGCAGAGATTGTATCTTTCAACGTTTACGTGTAATTCTTCAAGTACAGCCTGCATTTTGTTGATTACAAATAATGTAGGGTCGTCGATAAGACCTCTTCCGCCATAATAGATGTTAATTTTCATAGGATTTTTCTCCTTTGTTTTTTGAAAGAAGATAATACACCATTCCGTATAAGATGCCGCCAAAGAGGCCACCTACATGGGCCCATACGGCAACATCCGTATAAGAAAAGCCTTCAAGAACCATAAAAAGAATGATTACAATCACCCTTGCAATAGGCATTGTGGACATTCTGATTTCTTTAAACAAAACAAGAGTAAGTAAAATTCCAAATAAACCAAATACAGCGCCGCTTGCACCTATTACAACTACGGGAGTGTCCGTGATTACTTCGCTTATGAAGGTTGCAATCGTTCCCGCTATACCGGCCACAAAATATAGGCCTAAATACCACCAATGTCCTATCTTCTTTTCTATGATTTCTCCAAGGAAAAAGAGATTCACCATATTTCCGAAAAGATGGGCTATATTTGCATGTAAAAACATGGATGTTATTACTCTGTAATATTCATAGGGGGATGTTAATAAAGAAAGCCCCACACCTCCTTTATTATATAACAGAGTACCTGTGAAAGTACATAAGATAAAGGTCACTACGTTTATTAAAACAAGAATGGAAGTAACCTTTGGAAGAGCTTTTATATTTTCAATAGGATTATTCTTCTTTGCCGAGTTTTCGGCATTTTCATTACTCGGTTCTACCGGCATAACATTTTCTAGTATGTTTTTAAGGCCGTAAAAATCTTCCGTTTGATTTTCATATATTATAAGTTCATTTATTGCTTCATCAAAAATCCAGGTAAATGAATTATCGGCACAGGCCTGTCGCGCCACAAACATTTCTTCAACATAAGAAGCTCTTTTTGAATTAACCAGTATTACTTCCATGTAGTGAACATTGATGCCCTGCGCTTCAAGCTTATCTTTCATTTCAAGCTTAATTGCACTTATAAATTTGTCTCTGTATTTATCAGCGTCAATGAACAAAACAGCGTTTACTATATGCCTTACAGCATCAAAAAAGAAATGATAACCTTCGTATTCTCCGTTTACCATCATCTCTTTATATCCGCTTTGTACTATTGAGTTAAAAAGTGCATCTGTCATTGAAATTGCTCCAAAAGTTCTAGATATTATAAATAATTTTACCAAGAGCATATTCCATTTTCAATCGTGATTATGAAGTGGGTGCATGGCACCCACCCCAACTTGCGGACACCGCTTTTCGGTATCCGATAATCGACTTATCGCTAAAGCTTCATCGATAAGAAGATATTAAAACCAATCAGCAGTATCCCCACAACCACAAATGTTGCCGCCAAGATTTCTTTCTTTGATGGTACATAAAACCTTTTTTTAGGAGTTTTATTCTCAATTATCTCTGTTTCCGTTTCACCAATCTCTTCAATAGGTTCTTCGTACGTTTCCTGAGTAAAATACTCATAACATAAAGAAAACTTCGGGTTACCCTTTTCGTACATATCGCTGATTGTATATATAGCATTCACAAGAGAATTATCCGTATTATCAAGGTGCATCATAATAAACTGAAGTAAAACCCTCATCCCTTCGTTGGATTTCTTGGTTTCCTCTTCGTTTAGGGGAATGCAAATGAATTCATAATCGCCTGTAGACAGATTTCTATAAATCATTTCAGGTCTAAGTATCACATCCGTTTCCCTTATTAAGAATCTTGATATCCCATCGGATATTACATATATTGCATCAAAGAGCTTTTTAATCTCTTCTCTTGTGGCCATATGACAATTAAAATAATTTAAAATGTTTTCTTTGCCGGTTACATCAATGTATAAACGCTTCTCGTTATTTATGTTTCTTACCTGAAGAGGAAGTAATCCTTTTATATCGTTTGAAGAAAGCATTTTGTATCTAAAATCTTCTGTTTTATATATCTCTTCACCGCTTACCACCATGTATGTTCTATTCATCTCGTACATCATCTGAATCTGCATCGTCTTTTTTCTCCATTAATTCTTTGACCATTTTTGTGTGATACATCATAAACAGTGGTCTTACTCCGTATAATTCTTTTTCATAGCTTATTTTCTTAGAAAAGCTTTTCCATATAGGAACAGTCCAGCTCGCTTCCATTCCAATCATTTCTTTTCCCTCTTCGCTTTTTAAAAAGTATAATTTGACATCATCAACAGCTATATAGGGATGCTCTTCTTTTATCTCTATAAATTCCTTCTCGCAAATCTCTTTATAATGATCTATCTTCTTTTCATCTCTAACCATGGCAATAAGACTATTAACATCCTGAACCATCAAAGCTCTGTCATATGCATGAACCAAAAGATACATAAAAATCATGCTTACCAATATTAGAAAGGGTATTAGCATTGCTGCTTCGGGAGTGAAATATCCATCAAGCTTTTTCTTCATAGAAAACCACCGGCCAGCACACCCACTGATAGAAACGGTACAAATGGTAGCTTTGTGTCTCTGTCAACTTTCTTTAATACAAACAGTATGAGTGCAATCAATCCTGCCAAGAAAACGGATATTATAAGAAACTCCATTTCCTTCATGTAGCCTACAACGCTTCCTATAAATATAAGCACCAACGCATCTCCCTCACCAATGGATTTTGGAGAAAGCTTCGATAAAACATACATAAGCACTCCCGGTATTAAATCAAGGAGTATCGTAAAGTTTGCATCCTGCTTAATCTTTACTCTTATTAAAAAAGAAACCATTATCATCACAAGACAAATGTATCCGTTTATCTTCTTATACTTAATGTCTTTAACAGCCATTGGTAAAAGCACCGAAAGTAGCAACAACCATTGCCATATTTCTAAATTTCCTTTGATTACTTGCATAAATAACATTTTCTTCTTTCACTGACCTCCTTTAACGGAACTCTGTACACCTCTATGTTTAAGTTTTCGCAATTTGCCCTTTTATGGTATCTGTTACCATAGGGAGAAATATAGTATATTCCTGTACTCTTTTCTTTTTCGCAATCGCTGCAAGGATAATACTTTCCTCCGCTTTGATTTCTTGCCTTTTTTAGCCCTTCTTCTGTAACTTGTGTCGCATTAACTTTTAACGTTTGGCAATTTCTGTGGGTATGATATACATCCGAATTTTTGGTGACATATACATACTCTGTGCTCTCTGCCGGTTTCTTATATCCCACATACGTTTTTGAGTAAAACCGGTTAGTAAGTCTCATCCCATTAAATCCCGGTATGCTTATAGGTGGTTTAACCTGATAAGTCGCCATAAGAGATATTTCATCACCTTGACCTCCGAATGAAGGAAGGCATACAAAATGATTTATGTGCTCATATACATTACTTTTTTCAACTTTTATTCGTACCATTTCTTCAGAAACCACTATAGTACCCACCCTTTCTATCAGGCTTTCTTTTTCATCGTTTGATAAAATAACCGCTTTGGGATAAGAAACGCTCACCATCTTGGATCCGACTTCATTTACTATGGCTCCGATAGTGGAATGAATTCTGATTACATCCATAAGCCAAATAAATGAAAAGAAAAACGTAACCACAATGGGAAACAGCATTAAAGCCTCAACGGTTGCCGAAGCTTTATGTCCTCTTTTTTCTTTAGGAGAATGGCGGCGTTGCCCTTTTCGACGCGATAGCTTTAAGAGAAACCTTATAAAAAAGTCCGAGAGAGAAGATTCCTTTCTTATTGTTGTAGTTTTTTGTACTCTCTTTTTTTCCGAAAAGGACATCGCGACCATCCTCCTATTCTTCAATATCGTATTTTCTTGTTGCCATGTATTCATAGCCGAAATCGCTTGTAACGTATGAAGTAGCCTTCCAGGCATCAAAGCAATTATCCAGTCTGAAATTAGGATTATTTGTGCTCTTCCTTACGTTTTGCTCGCACACATTCATAAATCTGTTTGTAAGTGTCTTTATATCAACCGTATAAAGAAACATTCTAAGATAGTCTTTATAGCTAAATCCTTCTTCATATCCCTCTTCAGAATGATTGCTTGATACCGGATTTAAAAATGTAGTCTTCCACTCTGAGGGTGCCTTTCCTAAAGGAACTTTTTCTCCCGATAAAAGTAGCCAAACATCATTCTTACTTTCATTAAAAATCCACACTACTTCGATTAATGCAGCAATCGGCTTTGCAAGTTCAGGGTTTAGGCAAAGTGTTGCTATTGCCTGAGATAGACCTTCAATCTCTTTAACCGTCACCTTATCTTTATAAAGCTCTGTTGCATTGGAAGCTGTCCGTAACACAAGCAATAGATTTACCATACTCTCTATGTTTTTTGCATCGGCTTCCATTCCTGTTATTAAGTATTCGGATTCATATTTGAGAGCCGTATCCGGCATCTCTGAAACAAAATTTCCACAATACGATAAAACGTATTCAGTGAAGAAAAGTTTATCCGCTAAATCGGATTCTTTATCCTGCTTTATATTTCCTTTATTAAGGTTTCTTGACTCTATTAAGTCTTCTTCTCTATATGCGTCCTCTTATATAAAAGAAATATCTTTGTAAATAAGTCTTATGGATGAAAGCAATGAAACATCACTTCTATCCATTAAGAATTCATCGGATGAGCTAATCCATTCTTCTATTTGAAACGGAGGACTATCTCCGATATCACTCTTTGCCTTTTCAACTTTCTCTCTATACTCATCTTCGCTGTACTCATCCAATGCATCCATGGATTCTTCATATAGTTTAAGTAAATCAACTATCCCATATTTATATCTCATCCATTTTACAGCCTGGTTTAATACAGCTTTCCCGTTTTCATCCTTTGCAAACCTTATTTCCATTGTCTCAACATCATTACATGTAAGACTTAGAAAATCTTTTCCTCCCATCACTACCATGGGATTTTCATTGAAGTTTTTATTCATGAAGTTTTTAAAGTGTTCTTCGGATAAAATCGGTCCCGGAGTCTTGCTTCCATAGCCTGAGTCCACAAAAATCAGATTGTAGTTTTCCCAAAGCTCTCTTTGATACTCTGCAAAGGTTGATCTTATACACACGTCGGCGCTCTCTTTTATCTTCTGTCTTATGGCGCTTTCCCTTACCCCATATACCAGGGCTAAGATTAAAGATAAGCATAAAGAAATTGCAATGGCAAAAAATACCGTTATATAACCCCGTCTCATAGTTTGTCTGTTTGGCTTGAAATCTTTGTAAACAATGAATTTACGATTTTTGTAATCTCTGTTTTAAAAATAACCACAAGTGCCACCAATACTACGATAATAAGAATCACTTCAACAGTTCCCATACCGTCTTCTTCTTTTAAAAAGTCTTTAAATGTTTTCATTTTTTCTCCTCCCTACATGGTCCAAAAGGCCGGAACCATAATAATTATTAATATATCTATTAAAAGGAACATCATTGGAAACAACAATTTTGTTCCTGCCTCTTCGCCTTCTTTTATTGCTGTCTGCTTTTTATATACAAAGGCTCTTTCCGATTCTTCTTCCAAAAGCTTTTTAAGACTGCTGCTTCCTTTTCTTAGGTTCTGAGATAAAAGGGCTGTAAACCTTACCATCTCCGTTGTCTTTACTCTTTCCCCAAAATGCCTGTAAACTAAGGGTTCTGATATACCGCTTTGAAGCTCGTTTATCGATACTCCCATTTCAGCATATAAAGGACTTTTCTTTCCTTTCTTTTTTAATCCCTCCAAATATATGGCATTCCAGACATTTCTGATTGTCATTCCCGTTGCCTGATATAAAGACATCTTTTGAAGCAATGCAGGATATTCTTTCATTATTTCTTTTTTGCGCTTTTCGTTTGCCTTTTTTTCATCTTTCTTTTGCCCTAATATACAGGACACAGAAGCTACCATTGCTCCAAACAAATATATTGGATTTCTCTTTTTTTCGGGCACCCTGTAGCCGACAGCCTTTCCGTCTATTTCCTTAGGAAGATAGACTTCACTGTCAGCCACATTCAATGAATCTCTAAGCTTAGCCATCAGTTCATTTTTATACGCCCTCATCATCACACCGGGTCCCGGCTTTACCAGGACTTTAACAATAAGAGAATCGTTAAAATCTTTATATTGTGCCAAAATGCTAACTTTTAAGACGGATTCTTCTGTGGTAAGAATCTCTCCTGTTTCGCTAACAATCGTGTAATCATCAAATGTAAATGAAAAATCAAAAGGCAATCCTTTAATCTTTTCATATAGATTTAAATCTTCAGTTATATTGGTTAGCTCTTTGTTTTCTCCAAGCATCTCTTTGATAATTCGTTCTTTATTGTTTTCAAAGAGTTCCTCACATTCTTCTTTTGTATAATCTCTTTGATTAACACTAAACTCTATATCTTCGATTACAAGGCCGTCCACATCGGCTTCCAAAACATATTTGCTGCTTTCTTCATTCGGCCCATTTCTCTGTATGATATCTTCAATTTCCACAGAGGCTTCTCCTGAAAAAATGTAGAGAATAATTCCTGTTACAAAGATTAAAGCTGCTATGATTCCTGTTCTTTTATCTATTTTCATACTTCTATATCCAATATCCTTTTTCCGACATATACAGCCCCCAAATATCCAAGCAGGCACGCCGTCATCAGTATTCTTCCTTTGTAATCTTGATAAAGAACATTAAAATATCCAACGGAGGTTACTTCTAAGTACATCATTATAAAAAATGGCATAATTTCCATAATTCTCAGTTCCAGCTTCTTTTCGGACAATAATGTATCTATCTCTTTGTCAACGTTTATTCCCCCGCGTATCCTTTCCGCGGTATTAAGAAGAACCTCCGTGATATTTCCACCGTTACGCTTGGCGCTTTTACACACTTCGCTAAAAAGCAAAATGTCTTTTTCATGGCTTCTTTTCGCCAAGTCTTCAATTAAATCTTCCAAGGTAATGTTTATTTCCATTCCTTTTTTGATTCTTACTATTTCATCCGCCATAAGACTGTTTTCGCCGTAAAACAGCTTTATGTCTTTGTAGGCTTCCAAAAAGGCATTTTCTACCGAATAGCCTGCTTTAATGTTTACGCTTACGCTAAAAAGCACTTCCGAAAACTCTTCTACGAGTTTTTTCTTTCTTTTCTTTATAAGCATGGTCTTAAAATATTTAAAAAATAAGTAAAACCCCGGGCTTAACAAAAGAAACACCACCCATGATCGATAAAAGAAATATGAGATTGCCACTGTCCCCAATGCATATATACCTATTGCCAACGCCCATTCTTTTTTCGATAACTCATATTTAAGATAGTCCATTAAAGCTTTCCCAATCCTTTAGTTTTTTGCTGTTGTATAGATCATTTATCTTTTTTAATTCGTCTTTATCCCACTCGTATAAAGTCCGAAGTTTTACTTCACCGTCTACAAATCCTTCCACTTCACAAATCTGAAGCACCACTCTTTTTCTGTTTCTTAATCTTCCCAAGTGAACAAAAACATCTATAGCTCCGGCAATCTGTCCTCTGATTGCATATAAAGGAATATCCATTCCTCCAAGCACCATGGTTTCAAGTCTTGAAATCATATCTTTTGCCGAGTTTCCATGGCCGGTTGAAAGGGATCCGTCATGTCCTGTGTTCATGGCCTGAAGCATATCGACAGCTTCCGCTCCTCTTACTTCTCCCACTATCACTCGGTCAGGACGCATTCTTAATGCCGACTTTATCAAGTCCCTAATAGTTATATTTGTGCATTCATCGCTTACTGCATTTCTGGTTTCAAGCCTTACTATGTTTTCTGCTTCCAAAAGCTGCAATTCTGCCGAGTCTTCGATTGTTATTATTCTTTCTTCTTTTGGTATGTACTGAGAAAGAGCGTTTAAGAAAGTTGTCTTTCCCGTTCCTGTTCCACCGGAAATAAAGATGTTATATTTTGATTCAACCAGTCTTTTTAAAAAGTCTGATGCTTCTTCAGAAATCGATCCGTATTCAACGAGCCTTTCCATGGTGATTGGATCGTTCGGAAATCTTCTTATTGTCACAATCGGCCCATTTATGGCAATGGGGGAGAGCACTATACTTACTCTTTCTCCGTTTGAAAGCCTTGCATCCTGAATAGGCGATGCCTCATTGACTGCTCTGTTACAACCTGCCACCATGGCCTGGATAACATCTTCAAGCTTTTCTTTTGATTCAAAAACTTTCTTGGATTTTTCTATGACGCCACGCTTTTCAATGAAGATATCTTTTTCTCCGTTTATCATTATTTCCGTTACTTCTTCATCATCTAAGTATTCCTGAATTACGTCGTATTTTCTTAAAGAGTTGTAGGCTTCATTTCTTAGAATTAATTCATCCGTAAGAGAAAGATTGTCTCTGTCTTCAAAACGCATTAATGCATTATCGATTGCTTCATAGATTTCTTCTTCGGTCATTTCCCTTTCAAAATCCATGTCCTCGACCACGAGCCTGCATATTTGTTTCTTCGCTGCTTCTATATCAATCTGCATGTTTTTCTTCCTCGTTATCAAAAGAAACTATTTTCTTTATATAAGTTGCAAATTCCGAGTATGGAAGCATTTCAAACTCAGATGGAATTTCTCTAAACTTTGGAATAGTGATATTCTCTGTTTTATCAAGGATCTCTTCGTATGCGCTTTCTTTTAGCATGTTTGTATACTGAGCAACCTTAGCGCTTGCTATTTTGTCTTCATCCGTAATGGTGTAGACTCTGTCACATCTTTTTAAAACATCCAAAAGGCCGTTAACCTGCTCCGACAAATCCAAAATTACGTATTTGTAATTTGTTTTTTCCATAATATTTGTAAGGAGTCTGTTCCATTGTTCCGGATAAATCTCCGAATATTTAACGTATGTTTTTGCAGGAGATATGTAGTCAAGATTTCCTATTCTTTCCTTCATAGAATCGATTCTGTCTCCAAAATTTACAGCTCCGCATTCGCTAAAATACAAAAGGTCGAAAATGTCTCTTTTTTCCATCACTCTGCAAAGGCTTTCAAACCCTGAATAGGTTTCGAAGTTTAGATATAAGGTTTTATTTTCCTTTGAAAGAATCTGTCCCAAGGTCACAGAGAATGTGGTCTGAAAACTTCTTTTTATCGGTGTATAAACTCCGATAAGGCATTTTTCCTTTACTTCTCTTTTTCCTGCTTCTTCCTTTTCGGCATTAGCTAAGATTTCAATTGCCTGCTTAACTATCATGTCACAGGGATTATATTTGTATATTGCTTCTTTCTTTTTCTTGTTGTCCGAAAGAAGGGCTATTGCCTTTATGTTTTTGTTTTCTTCAAGGTCAAATTCTTCATCTTTAATGAGAAGATGTATTTTATTGCCTTTTAAAAATGTGCTTAATGCATCATCCTTTGTAAAAAGAAACACGTTAAATTCATCACTGTAATTTTCAAAAACATATTCATACATTCTTTCAATGTATGCGTTTTTGTTTCCGCATAGTCCTAAATTTCTTTTTTCCACATAAACCTCCGCTATACCACTTTTGGCAAGCTTAAATACACAGCCAGACAATATGCCGCCAAAATTGGTAATCCTAAGTGAACTTTCATTTTTACATTGGTTGTTTTCTTTGCTTTTTTAATTATTATTTGGATTATTGAAATTGAGCCGCCGATAATTAAAATCGACAGTAAATAAATTAACGGGTCTGTAACCGAAACAGCGGTTACCGCGATTAGCTTTATATCACCCGCTCCAAGCTTTCCCATCATAAAAAATGGGTACATAAAAAATACTATCATTGCACTTACTGCAAATTTTGTTGCCACTTCTTTTGCCGTATAAATCGGTGTTTTAAAAACCAGAAGGGAAATAATTTCTGATGCTGTAAAAATAATTAAACACGCTATCAGAAGAATGTTCGGTATCTTTTCTTTTCGAACATCATTTACTGCTGCCGCTATAAGCACCGCTACGGTTCCGGCAGCTAACACATAATTCACTTATCACCACCGCCAATCTTTTTCTTGGCTGCATTTGGAATAATATATCAACTTTTTTTCTTTGTAAACATCAAATTTTTAAATTTGTCATTTTTGTTACTTTTATCCAAAAATAAAAAACCAAAGGACCCGGTCTTTCCCGGGTCCCTTGATTTTACTGACTTTTTCGATGTCAAATCGTCTTTTATATCTTTTATATATCTTCTTATTTATTATTGTTATGCTAAAAATCCTCTATTGGCATCCTTACTTACAAAGGTTTCGTTCTTTAAATTCTTGTTGTAAGTAAATCCGTTATAGATGGATTCTGTATGCTGCATAACAGGTTCGGATTTATCCAGCTCACTTACCTGGGCGTAAGCTTCTTTTAACTTTGATAAGATGCTCATTACATGATACAAAGCGCCCTTATCATAATCTAAATATGCCTTTGTTAACTCGCTTGAGCAAAAGATGTAGAGTCTTAAAAGATTGTGGCCGATTTCTATGGATGTATCTACCGAATTCATAAGTTCTCTTATAGTGTCTCTTATGTGGTTTACTTCGTTTCTGAATCCAGAAAAATCAGCTTTCTCTATATCGCTCACAGCATCCTTTATGTACGTAATTGCAATGTCATAAAGAATTACTATCATCTGAGTTTTATTCGCTTGTGTAACTCGATAAGTGAAATTCTGAATGTTTTCCTTTGTCATATATCACCTACTGTAATAACTGAAGTACAGAAGAAGGTCTTTCATTAGCCTGGGCAAGCATGCTGGTTGAAGCCTGCACCAAAACCTGATCTTTGGTGTACTCAGTCATTTCTTCTGCCATGTCAACGTCCATAATTCTTGAATATGCGCCTGTCATGTTTTCTTCTGAAATATCCAAAGTACTTATTGTATGCTCAAGTCTGTTCTGGTATGCACCAAGTCGGCTTCTTGCTTCATTTATGTACTGAAGTGTTTCTGTCATCTGATCAAGAAACTCTAAGGAATTTTCCTGAGTGAGGCAATCAATCTTGCTAAGGCCCAAAGATCTAAGGTCTATCTTAGCGATTCTTACATCAAGTTCCTGACCTTCGTTTGTTCCGACCTGAAGTCCCATTGAGCCAAGGCCCGTGATATCAAAGTTTATTTCATCTGTAGCTGTCACCGATGCATCTATATTGATGTTTTCAACTACCTGAAATTCCATTTCAAATCCGTTGGGACCTGTAACAAAAATGCTGTCACGCTTTAATGTATATTCATAAGCGGCTGCAGGTTCAAATCCATCTCCAAATTCTATGTCAAAAGTTGTTCCGGTAATTTTAACCATTGCTTCGGGAGGAAGTGTATCGTCAATCAGTGTTCCGTCTTCTTTAAGGTTAGGAATTTCCTCAGGAATGATGTTTCCTTTTTCATCTAAAGTTGCAACGAGCCTCTTTATTGAATAATCACCGCTTCTTACATCATCGCTGTATGTTGCTACCTTAATGCTTAAGTTATCGGAATATCCCTTAACATCGAAGTTTCCGTTTAATAACACTTCTCCGTTATACATTGTTGTATCTGCGATACGTTCGATTTCAGCCTTTAACTGCTTAATCTCATCGTCAATCATCTTGCGGTCGTCATCCTGAACTGTTCCGGTGCTTGCCTTAACTGCAAGTTCATTCATTCTCTGAATCATTTCTTCAACTTCTGTTAAAGCACCTTCCGCGATTTCAATAACGGATACACCGTCCGATGAATTCTGGTTTGCTGTTTCCAAGCTTCTGATCTGTGCATTCATTCTTTTTGCCATTGCAAGACCTGAAGCGTTATCTTTTGCGTGGTTGATTTTAAGTCCTGATGATAATCTTTCAAGTGAATTTGAAAGAGCTTTATCGTTTGATTTAAGATGGCTGTTTGCTATCATTGCTGATATGTTGTAATCAATCCTCATTTAGGTCATCCTTTCATGCTTTCAAGAAATTTCTTTGCAATATCATACAATTCATTCGAAGAAACTTCCGTGTTTTCTCTCATGGGGATTCTTGAAAGAGTCAAATCATTGTCCGGTGCGGCTGTCCATATCGCACTCACCTTTGTACTTAGTTTATCGGCTACTTTTTGCATTTTAGTAACGGCTTCTTTTAAATTACATGCAATATATCCGTTAATTTCTCCTTTTTGCATGTAAAGTCTTGCGCTTACTCGTCCATATTCTTCATTTTCAAAAGAAACTGCCACGTTTGGATCTTCCTTAGAGTTATGCACAAGCTTCACGTTTACGGAGGTAACTTGTCCACCGATTTCCATGGGTACTTCATAGTTTTCGTGGAAAGCATAGCTGTTTGCAAGGCTTAACTGCATATGAACGGATTGAAGTGCTCTTACATCGATGAAGTTATCGCTCATCATGCACTCATCATATACTGCCTTTTTGCATTCGCTTATCATTTCGTCATAAGTTTCGTATGTATCTTCTTTTTCGGATATGTTTTCTGTAAACTTTAAAGCCTTTTCTTTTGCTCTACCTTCGGAAGCTTCGGTTGCTTTTTCAAATGCTTTGCCTCTCTTCTTCTGAAGATTTAAAGCAGCTTCCAGATTCTGTGCTGTGACAGGAATGTCATTCATCACAAGTTCCGTTACAGTTTCTTTGGGAGCATCGAGGGCTTCTCTTATTTCATCAAGCTTATGAGAAAGCCATTCTTTTTGAAGCGCATCTGTAGGATCATCACTCACTAAAGCTTCATACTTTTCACCGATTGTAACGTCCATGCCCTTGTGCTTTGAAGCTTTATATGCAGTCTTAAGGTTTTCAAAGTTAAGCTCCCATCCTGCATTTATAACACTTCCCACCGCTGCGGCTTCGGTCTTCTCGATTTGGTGGAAAAATCTGTAGACTTCGATGTACTCTTTTCTCTCTGAAGGAGTAATTTCTTTATCCCTTTCAAGCTTATATAAAAACTTTGAGTACTTCTCAATCTCTTCGCCCTGGTTATCTGTCTTTTCATCAAGATATTGATTTAATTCATCAACGCTCATCTTGATAGGAGACTTTCCGTCTCTTATAAGTTTAAGAGTATCGTAAGGTGTAAGCCTTGTGATAACGCCCTGAAGCTTTCTGTCTGCTTCTTTTATAGCATCAATATTGTCTTTACTGATGGGCATGCTGTTATATCCTAAGATTCTTACTGCACGCGTGTTTTCTTTTGTATCCTCAAGGCCCATCTCTTCAAGGATGGAAGAAACATTTCTAAATGCCTTCTTTATTGAATCTCCAAGGTCTTTTCTAACTTCGGTCTGAACCTTTTCGTATGCAACACCTGCTATATCATAGCGCTTCTTTATAGGCTCTGCCGCTTCTTTTACTTCGGTAAGAGTCATTAAAGAAACCTTTGGAGCAACCGGTGCTATGATTGCAACGGGCATTTCCTTAATGCTTTTAACCGTTGTTTCTACTCTTTCGATTTCAACGGCTTCAATAAATGCCGGTGTCTTTTCTATCTCTTTTAATCTCTCGACATATTCTTCCAACGCCTTTGTGTCGATTTTGTACCCACTCTTAATAAGTAAAAGATTTGCTTCAGTCATCATCTTTAAGCGGGTCTCTTCCATAATTCTGGTTTCTTTAACAAATTCGGAACTGACTATATTATCAAGCTCGTTTGTAAGTCTTACTGCCTCAGAATATATGCTTTCTTCTTTTATGACACTTGCGTCTTTTGGAAGGTTACCTTCTGTTATTGCAATTGCGATTGATTTAGAAATCTTTTCATCTGTTAAGGGTAAAGAAACCTTCTTGATTTCATTAAGTCTTTCAAGGTTTTCTTCGTTTACGGGAAGAGATTTGCTTACAAGCCATTTTGCATTGTCTACATTTTCTTCCACATCTTCAATTCCCATATCAGATAAAAGCTTAATTACTTCTTCCTTTAAAGCTTCACCGGATATTTCTGTTCCCTTTTTAGCAATGTATCCTTTTGCTTCAATGTTAAAATATTCTCCGCCCCTTGTTTTAACATCTTCGCAAACGCTGTGCTTTGAAAGGTATATATTATCAATTGTAAGTTCAAGGTCGTTTAATAAAAGAAACCTCTTCATTTCATCTGACATCTCTGTCAGCTCTTTGGCCATTCCTGCTGCCTCAGAGATTTCTCTGCACATATCCTCTGTTACGGATACGTCTTCTTTGGTAAGCTCATTCGCAATTGTTTCAAGGCCGGTTAATTCCTTGATTGTTTCGGCATCTAAGGTATCTGTAAAGCCCTTAACATCAGCTCCGCCTCTTGCCATTTCAAGCTTGATTTTATCAATGATTGTTACAGCATCTTCCACTTCCATAGCTTCAGGCTTTTCTCCTGTAGCTACCATTTTAGCGTAGTCTTCATCAGACATGCTTGCTGACATAACTGTCATGTAATCTTGAGCCGCATCCACATCAGTCGCCATAGCTTTTGTTTTTACTTCGCCAAGTGACTTAAGAGCACCTTCATAATTTCCGGTTTCTCCCTGCACGGATTTTTCTTCATAAAAAGAACCGATTCCCTTTGTCTTATTACTTGAATCGGTAGTTAATGGCTTATTTAATCTTTCAATCTGTCGGTTTGAATTATCGAACGAAATTCTCATAGTAATCTCCAAAACGGCATCCTTGCATTGGCCTTCTTTAAAAAAGAAAGGCGAGCGAATCATTCGCTCACCTTATATTTCGGCTATTTATCTGTTTTTCTTAACTAGTATTCAAACACTAATGCAGAATATGGAGGTAAATCAAGGGTAAGTGCATATGGCTGATACTCACATCCTCCCTTAACGGCTTTGATTTCTTTTGCCACTTCGTTACCGTTTCCTCCAAACTTAGTATCGTCTGAATTAAGTATTAGTTTGTACTTTCCCGATTTTGGAACTCCAAGCTTATATCCTTCCCACTTCATGGGGGTCATGTTCATTACAAAGAGTAAGCATCTTGGATCGGCTTCCGTTCTTCTTATAAATGAATAAGTGCTTCTGTCTTTATCATCCGCATTCATCCATTCAAAGCCTTTCCAGCTGTTATCATCCGTGTATAGGCAAGGATACTCTCTGTACATTTTTAAAAGTTCGCTCACATAATCCTTTAATCCCTGATTTAAGGGATTTTCAAGCATGTACCAGTCAAGCTCCCTTTCTTCGCTCCATTCGCGTTCCTGTCCGAAATCCTGGCCCATGAAAAGAAGCTTCTTTCCGCAATGTCCAAACATGAAAGTATATCCGGCACGAAGGTTTGCATATTTATCTACCTTAAATCCGGGCATCTTTTCAACCATTGAACATTTTAGATGCACCACTTCGTCATGAGATAAGGGTAAAATGTAATTCTCGTACTCGTTATAGCTCATGGCAAAGGTCATATTATAGTGGTTATCTTTTCTAAAGTAGGGATCTAACTTCATGTATTCACAAAAGTCATGCATCCACCCCATATTCCACTTATATGAAAATCCCAGTCCATCTTCTTCAACAGGACCTGTAATCTTAGGCCATGCCGTTGATTCTTCGGCTATAGTCATAAATCCGGGATACTCTTTATGTACGATTGAGTTTAAATGCTTAAAGAATTCGATTGCTTCAAGATTCTTGTTATCACCGAATTTGTTTGGCACCCATTCGCCCTGTTTCTTTCCGTAATCAAGGTAGAGCATGGATGCAACGGCATCAACTCTTATTCCGTCTACATGGAATTCTTTTATCCAATAAAAGACATTGGCGATAAGAAAGTCTACGATTTCTTTCTTTGAATAGTTAAATATCTTTGTGCCCCATTCAGGATGCTCTCCAAGACGAGGATCCGGATGTTCAAACACTGCTCCACCGTCAAAGTTAGACAGTCCGTGAGCATCTTTTGCAAAATGGGCGGGCACCCAGTCTAAAATTACTCCGATTCCATTTTTATGAAGGGTGTTTACAAGATACATAAAGTCTTTTGGCTCTCCGTATCTTGAAGTGGGCGCATAGTATCCCGTCACCTGATATCCCCAAGAGCCATCAAAAGGATGCTCTGCAATGCCCATAAGCTCTATGTGGGTATATTTCATTTCTTTTAAGTATTCAACTATTCTGTCTGTGAATTCTTTATAAGAATAATAGCCTCCGTCTTCTTTTCCCGGATGCTTCATAAAAGAACCTATCTGGCATTCATAAATGGCAAGGGGCTGTTTAAACATATCCTGAGAATCCCTTTGCTTTATCCATTTTGAATCTGTCCATTTAAATCCGTTTAGGTTATAAATCTTTGATGCGGTTCCCGGTCTTTTTTCTGCATAGTTTGCAAACGGGTCCGCCTTATAGAGAGTGCTTCCGTCTTTTGCTTTAATGAAAAACTTATAAAGCTGGTTTTCTTTGACGCCTTCAACAAAGCCGTCCCATATTCCGCTGTCTTCAAGCTTTTTTAGCGGAATATCCCATTCCTTCCAATCGTTAAAATCTCCAACAACATATACTTCCAGGGCATTTGGAGCGTATACGGCAAAATATACCCCGTCCTTACCATCTACATTACATGGGTGAGCACCCAGTTTTTTGTATATTTCATAATGGGTGCCCTCGCCAAATAAATATCTGTCTGTCTCAGTGATAGCAATTGGATTCATCTTAAGACTTCCCCTTTACAAGCTTTATTCTGAAAAATCCTTCTCCTTAAGAACTAACATATCATTATCATCGTAGCGCTTTCCAACCAAAACATCCACAAAGTGCTTTACGTTTTTCTTGGTAGCTTTTTCGATTGCTTCGTCAACCATTTCTCTTACTTCGGTAACTGTTACAGCATGCTGGTTTGTCTGTCTTTCATCTATTCTTGTATGAAGGGCAAGCATTCCCATTTCATCTATGGCATATTCCTTGCTGTAAGCATATCCCTTTGCGTAGGCAACAAGCTCTTTGTTTGTTAATGACTCTATATCCATCGAAACGTCGAATGCTTCGAGGAATCCTGCATTTTCCATTACAAACTTATGCTTTGTACGCTTAATCATTGTAAGTATAATGAATAATCTCTTGTTTGTGTCGCTTACTACTTTTCTTATTGATTCAAGGGTTTCTTTTCTTAATTCGTTTGCATCCTGAATTATTAATGCCCCATCATCAAGCTTTGAAAGTGTTTCTTCGGCATCTTTTGCATTTAAAGTGCTTGCCTTAATCTTGGCAACTTTTCCTCCGATGGTATCTTTGGAAGCAAGTTCCATGATTATGGCTTTAGCTAAGTCAACACCGCTGTCAACGTCATCGCTTCCGATAATAACGTTTCCGTGGCCGCCTTCTAAAGATGCACCTGCCAATACTTGCTTTAACTGTTCTCTTCCGACTTCGTTCTGAATATAAGCTTCAAAGCGTTCTTCCTGTTCTGCTGTAAAGCCTGATGCTCTTACTTCGTCTTTATATTCTTCACTTTCTTCGTATACTTCTTCTGCTTCTTCGTATGTAGACTCAAGCGGTTCATCTTCTACATTTTCGTCCACATCTTCTACAAAATTGTCCGCATCTTCAACAGTTTCTTCCGCAGGTACTTCTTCCTGTTTTTCTTCTTCTAAAGCTTCTTCTGTCTCTTCTTCGCAAGCTTCTTCGAATTCTTCTTCAGTAGGTCCGTTTACAATGACTACTTCTTCAGGAACTTCAGCATTTAACTCTTCTGCTTCCTCTTCAAAAGCTTCGGTTTGCTCATCTACATTTTCGTCCACATCTTCTGTAGGTTCTTCCTCAAAGAAAACTTCTTCATGAGCGCTCATTGCGGCAAGATCCTGCATATCTCTTTCTTCACTTGCCTCTGCAAATGCCATAAGATAATCGATTTCTTTATCTTGAGTATTATCTGTAGTATCTTCTGAAACTATTTCTTCAGGCTCAGATACTTCTATCTTTTCTTCGTCTTCATTAATATAAGGTGTTCTGTCAAAGGTAAGCTCTTCGGGAGTGGGCTCTTCATCAACAAGAATCTCTCTTATATCATTTTCGTTCTTTTCCTCGGTTTCTTCTGCTTCAGGTTCTTTAATAAGAAGCGAAGCCTCAGCTGCAAGAGCAGCCTCTCCGAGATTGTTTGAAAATGCTTCGATTGATAAACCTTCATCGGTTAAGTTGTTTTCTTCTTCTCTTGTAAGCTCTACTCTGTCGCTATTCTTAACTTCGTCTTCAAGCTTTTCTAAAAGGCCGTCCTTTGAAGTCTCATCAAAGCTTTTAAACATGCCGTTTGTCTGCTGAATAACTTTTCTTCGCATGTCTTCACGCCACTTTTTCTCGCTGGCGTTCTTCATGCGTTCCCATTCAGCCAAGACTTCTTCAATGCTTATCTGACCGGTTATCTGCTTATCAACCATTTCCTGTTCGGGAAGGTTAAAGCTTATCTGACCGTCTCCTTCCATAGAAACCATATCATCATAATTAGGGAAGATGATCGCGGGATTCTTGCTGGAACGAGGCATTACTTCATGCATCTCGTCTAAGTTCTTTTGAGGCATGACAGTACGGCTTATGGACGGTTCTTTCCTTAAGCCTGCTTCAACATCTTTTATGCTAAAGATCTTTGTTTCATCTGAAGGAGTGTTGTCCTTGATAACAAAGGGTTCTTCTTTTTTGATTTCTTCTTTAACCGTAGGAATGTCTAAATCCTGAGTATTATCTACAGGATTCTTTAAGTACTCTTCATAAGCCTCATTTAAATCAGGTTCTTTGTAAGGCTCTTCCTCTTTTTCTTCCGGTTCATTAACTTCTTCTTTTTGCTCTTCTTCTAAAGCAGGTTCTTCGTATACTACCTGTTCTTCCTGCTTTGGCTCTTCTTTTAAAGCGCTTTCCGGAATTTCGGGAATGGGCTGAGTGTCATCATAGAGCACTTCAGCCAAGCTGTTTGCAAGTTCTTTTTGAAGATCGATTGTATTAAACTTACTTACATCCATATCCTTAACAAGCACTTCATTTGCTTTAGGATCTGTAAGTCTTCTGTAAATAACATCCTGCTCTGCGGAAAGAGGCTGATGCAAAGCCTTTAATTCAAGGGCTTTTATAACATACTTTCCTTCGCCGAAATATATAACTATCTGGTCACATTCTTCAACGCACTTATCGCCGTATCCCATCATGTGATAAAGATATGCAAGTTCGTACATCCATTTTTCTTTACACTCGTATTGCTGGAGCTCTTCCAAAACACCGATTCTTTCTTCAAGCCCTACTTCCTGTGCGGTGTAAAGTTTATACTTTAACACAAATCTGCCGGTATCTCTCGGAGCTACCGCCACAAATTCCTTGTAATATTCTATAGCGTTTACAACGTCTCCTAGCTTTATGGACAATTCACACAAAGAATAAAGAATCATCCTTCCACCCGGATTTCTCTGATATGCAAGCATTAAGACGTCTCTACTGTCTTCAAAACGCTTACACATTTTATAAAGGTCGCTTATCGTACATAACATCATACTATTGCGGACGTTACGCCACTCAATGGTATCTGCTATCTCGACGGCCTCTCTGTACTTTTTCGCCTGTATTAGTGCCCTAATTTCGTCTGCGCGGACTTTGTATTCGTACTTATCCAACTTTCTAATCCCTTTTCCTAAGGCTATGTATAGTTCCCCTATAATATAAAAGTGTATCACACGATATAGTCAAAGTCAAAAAAAAAGACCACAAAATATTGTGGTTTAAGGAAGTATTAATATTATCAGGAAAGAAACAAAAAAGCCACAAACCTGCACTTAGCTAAGCTTGCGACTAATTTAGTGCGCCTTCAGGGACTCGAACCCTGGACACCCTGATTAAGAGTCAGGTGCTCTACCAACTGAGCTAAAGGCGCGTATTTATTTGATTTGCGTCACTCACAACGCAAGTAAGAATATATCACACGGATAATTTTTTTGCAAGACTTTTTTAAAAAATTTTTTTATATTTTTTTAACGCCCCTCAAAGTTTCAAAAAACTGCCTTTTTTAAGCCTTTTCTTTACAAATTTACCGCATATTTTTTTTGTGATAAAATAATACGAAACCGAAATTAAAAAAGAGGCAACTAAATGATTTTTGATTCTCACTCCCATTACGACGATGAAGCCTTTGATGAAGACAGAGATGAGCTTTTATCATCCATGGCTTCAAAAGGTGTCGGCGACATTGTGTGCGCTGCAGCGTCTTGGGATTCACTAAAAAAAATAAAGAACCTGTGTGAAAAGTATCCTTTCTTACACCCTACTTACGGCATTCATCCTGAAAACGTGGATGAGCTTACTCCCGAAAGAAGGCCTGTGCTTGAAGAAATGATAAAGACTCTCTCCCCTGTTGCAATCGGAGAAATCGGTCTTGATTACTATTACGATACTTCCACAAAAGAAGCTCAAAAAGAAATCTTTATCTATCAGCTTGAGCTTGCAAAAAAATATGACCTTCCCGTAATTGTGCATTCAAGAGAAGCCACAATGGATACTCTTAATATAATTAAGGAACATACTCCTCAAAAAAAGGGCGTCATCCATTGCTTTTCTTCTTCCTTGGAAATTGCAAAAGAATATGTAAAAATGGGTTTTTACATCGGAGTCGGCGGCGTTGTTACCTTTAAAAACTCAAAAACCTTAAAGGAAGTTACAAAAGGCATTCCTCTTTCTTCTATATTAATAGAGACAGATTGCCCTTACCTTGCCCCCGTTCCCTTTAGAGGCAAAAGAAACGATTCTTCTTATCTTACATACGTGGCGGAAGAAATTGCATCGTTAAAAGAAATCACAAGCGAAGAAGTAATCAAAGAAACCGAAAAGAACGCAAGAACACTTTTTAATTTATAGGAAAACAAAATGGCAAATTTAGGTATACCTTCAAATACTTTTCAAATCTTAGAAAAATATAACTTTAACTTTCAAAAGAAGTTTGGTCAAAACTTTTTAATCGATACAAACATTTTGGAAGGAATAGTTAAAGGAGCGGAAATCACAAAGGATGACTGTGTCCTTGAAATTGGTCCCGGCATTGGCACCATGACCCAGTATCTTTGCGAAAATGCAAAGTTTGTAATCGCTGTCGAAATTGATAAGAACCTCATTCCTATTTTAAATGACACATTAAGCGAATACTCAAATAAGGTCATTATCAATGAGGATGTTTTAAAGCTTGATATTAACGAGCTTACGAATAAGTACAATGACGGAAAACCTATAAAGGTGGTTGCAAATCTTCCTTATTATATTACGACACCTATTATTATGGGGCTTTTTGAAAGCCATGTGCCCTTAGATTCAATTACTGTTATGGTGCAAAAGGAAGTGGCAGATCGCATGAAGGTCGGCCCCGGCACCAAAGATTACGGTGCACTTTCTTTGGCAGTTCAGTTTTACTCAAGGCCCGATATCTTAATGATTGTTTCGGCAAATTGCTTTGTGCCCCGCCCTAATGTAGACAGTGCGGTAATAAAGCTTACTCTCCACAAAGAAATGCCTGTTACGGTTAAAAATGAAGCTTTAATGTTTACACTTATTCGTGCCGCCTTTAACCAGCGAAGAAAAACCATGGTTAATGCCCTTACCAATGCGGGCATTAATAATGTGACCAAAGAAAACGTATTGTCCGCTCTTGAAAAAATGAACCTTCCCGCCACCATTCGCGGAGAAGCCCTTACTTTAGCCGAATTTGCCACTCTTTCGGATTATTTAAGCTAATGATTGACATTTTAAAGTTTTAGTCCGATAATAGTTATCAAATAATTTAGCGACTTAACTTGTTAAAGAGTTAAAAGGAAGGAGAATTGACATGCAAAAAGCAAATATCGATTGGGCTAATATCGGTTTTGGATATATCCCTACCGACAAGCGATATGTTTCAAATTTTAAGAATGGAGCCTGGGATGAAGGAATTCTAACTTCCGATGATAAAGTCGTGATTAGCGAATGTGCGGGTGTATTACAGTACGCACAGACTTGTTTTGAAGGCTTAAAGGCTTACACAACAGAGGATGGAAAAATCGTTTGTTTCCGCCCCGACTTAAACGCAGAAAGAATGGTAGACAGTTGTAAAAGACTTGAAATGCCTGTTTTCCCCGTAGAGAGATTTCTTGATGCTGTAGATAAAGTAGTTTCAGCAAATGCAGCATATGTACCCCCTTACGGATCGGGCGCTACATTATATATCAGACCTTATATGTTTGGTTCTTCACCCGTTATCGGTGTTAAACCTGCAGAAGAATATCAATTCAGAATGTTCTGTACACCCGTTGGTCCTTACTTTAAAGGTGGCGTAAAGCCTCTTACCATCAGAGTTTCAGACTTTGACAGAGCCGCTCCTCACGGAACCGGTCACATCAAGGCAGGCCTTAACTACGCAATGAGCCTTTACGCAATCGTTGATGCTCATGAGCAGGGATACGATGAAAACATGTATCTTGATGCTGCTACACGTACTAAGGTAGAAGAAACCGGCGGCGCAAACTTCTTGTTTGTAACAAAGGACGGAAAGGTAGTTACACCTAAGTCAAACAGCATTTTACCTTCAATCACTCGTCGTTCACTTATGTACGTTGCAAAAGAAATTCTCGGACTTGAAGCAGAAGAAAGAGAAGTTTACGTAGACGAGCTTAAGGACATGGCAGAATGTGGTCTTTGCGGTACGGCAGCAGTTATTTCACCTGTAGGAAAGATTGTAGATCACGGTAAAGAAATTTGTCTTCCTGCCGGAATGACAGAAATGGGACCTGTCACAAAGAAGCTCTACGATACTTTGACAGGTATCCAGATGGGCCGCTTGGAAGCACCTAAGGGTTGGATTCACACAATCGTTTAATAGAAAAAGTTGAAGCTCGGTAAATTACCGAGCTTCTTTTTTATTCTTGCTTTTCTAATTCTCCGGGATGAACAAAGAAAAGATATATCAATGAAAGCACCACTATTCCTGCTCCCACAACAGAAAAACTATTTATATTATTTGTAAAGTTAAGTAATGAGAAAAACCATGAACCAAGTGGCATAAACATTACCGCAACTGTAAATATAACGCTAAATACACGACCTAAGTATTCTTCCGCCACTTTAACCTGAGTGTAAGACATAAGGTTAATGTTAAATATCGTTAACGATGCCCCAAATAAAACGATTGGAAGCAAGCATATAATCTGGTTTCTTGATAAATTTGCCAATGGAACCAAAAGAAGTGACGCACCATTTATTCCAAGGAAAATAGTAAGTGATGAATACTTCATTGAAAAGTCCGAGGGTATTTTTGAATTAATAAGTGACCCTAAAATCGAACCAATCGCTTCTGCTGCCATGGCCTTTGCATAGAAACCTTCAAACACTCCCTCATACATTATATCTGTGTACGGGAGTAAAAGATTGTATCCTGCAAGAAAGAAGTTTACAAGTGCTGATAATATAAGCAAAGCAAGAATCGGCTTTTCATTGTATAAATACTTTAACCCTTCTTTTATGTCGCAAATTAAGTTCTTTTTTGCCTTCGCTTCTTCTTTTGTTTCATTATCAAGCTTAACAAGCAAGCATTCTGAAATCGCTGAAATAAAGAACGTGATTGCATTTATGATAAGCGCGCCTCTTGCGCCAACAACTGCCATAAGTGCCACACCGATAATCGGGCCGGCCATACAAATAAGTTCTTTTCCGGCGTTAGAAATTGAATTGTACTTTACAATCCTATCCTTGCTAACCATCTCCCTGACAATTGCTTTAAACGTAGGTGAGCTAAAAGCAAATATAAGTGCAAGCAGTGCATTTGCCATGATTAAAGCAACTGCCACATGCTTTGATTCCACGAAAAAACTTGCCACAAAGCAAACTATGGCACTTAGCAAATCTGTTGTGATTAGAATCTTCTTTCTTTTTCCGGCATCTGCAATTGCTCCGCCTATAAGATTAAATAAAACCTGAATTATTGTCTGCGAACTTTGGTACAAAGCAAGCACCCATGAGTGACTTGTGTATGCATGAACCAAAACCACACTGTTTACATAGTCAAAAACTATGTCTCCGATTTTGGAAGTCCACCTTCCGAATAAAAGTAATCCTTCATTACGCTTTGATCTTTTTTCCATTGCTTTCATTCCTTTTCTTAAGATAAAAAAAGTGTATCCTACTTTTCAAAGCAGAATACACTTTTTGCATATATGCAATTTTTACTTAACAAATCTCGCGTAATCCTTCTTGTAATTGTTTGCCAGGTTCTCGCTTCCCACCCATTCAAATATCTTAATGGCCTTGTTCATTTCATCTTTTCCAAGCTCTTCTTTTCCTTCTTTGTAATCCTGAAGGCCTGATAAGAACAAGTGGATTGTCAGCTTATATAGGTCGGTTTCATCACCAAGCAACGCTTTCGTCTTTTCCCTGTAAAACTTTGCCACTTCCAAGCTGTCTCTATGAAGGCAAGTTTCCCAGATATTTAAAAGCGTAATCATCACGACATTTCTTTTAGATCCTATATTCCAATACGCATCTTTTTGCTTTAATATTTCCTGCCCCATCTTATGAAGCAAAGGAATGTCTATAAACAAATACGTATTACCAATTAGTATAAGCTCGTAGTAATTCCATTCTTCTGTAGTGAAGAGGTAATCCGTCAACTCATCCATATACTCTTTAGGAAAAGGAATTGTTTCATCGCACTTACAAACAAAGCTTTGAAGCAAAATCGTGTTCAAGTGATAGTGATATACGCTCGGATTCTTTTTAAACTTTTCTTCTTCCTCCGCCATTAGTTTTTTAAAGCCTTCAATGTTTCTTTCATACTCCAGGGGAACTAACTGCTTCATGAGTTTAATCTGCTCTGAACTCTTGTAATCTTTAGCAGCATCCATAAACTCACCAATTTCAACCTTCATATTATCTAGCGCAACCAAAAACTTTGAAAGAGAAATGTCTGCTTCCCCTCGCTCAAACCTTGATATCTGCGATGCTGATACTTCTTCGTTAGAGACTTGTTTTAAAGAAATATGTCTGTTAGTTCTTAACTTCCTAAATACTTCACCAAGGTTTTCGTACTTTTGCATCTATTTACTCCATCGCCTTTGCTTAAGAATTCTTACATTATTATTCATATATAATAAATTGACTGCTGTCCATAGTCATATTATATTTCTTTTAAATGATTTCGGTAAATCCATTTGAAAGGATATATATGAATAATATTATTTTTCCGGACATAGATGGTGTTTTAAACGTAAATGACCATTCAGTTCCGTCGGTTTCAAATGCTATATTATTACTTAAAGAAGCTGAAGTTCTAAACCCCGGTGCTTGGGTTAAGCATAGTGAGAATGTTGCATTGGCAGCAAAATTAATTGCAGAGAAATGTGGTATGGATTCTGACAAAGCTTATGTTCTTGGGCTTCTTCATGACGTCGGAAGAAGATTTGGTGTAAGTTATCTCGCTCATGTTTATAATGGCTATCAATATCTTCTTGATTTAGGTTATAATGAAGCAGCAAGAATCGCTCTTACCCATTCTTTTAATTTAATGGTTCTTGAAGATTATATTGGGAAGTTTGACATTTCTATTGAAAAGCAGGAAGAATTAAGATTGCTTTTGGCTTCTACAAAGATTGATGATTATGACCTTTTAATCCAACTTTGCGATGCGATGGCACTTCCTGATAGAATCGCAGATTTAGAAACCAGAATGAATGATGTTAAATCCAGATACGGCTCTTACCCTCAAGAAAAGTGGGACAGAAATATAGAATTAAAAGATTACTTTGATAAAAAATGTGGAACTGATATCTATGAGATATTGAATGTTTCTATCAAATAAAAGAAAGAATCGATACAAAATGAAGACATGTTTGATTATTTCCGGCGGAGAGTTTAACTCTATCCCTTCTGATTTACAATTTGATTATGTTATCGCCTGCGACCACGGTTTTGACCATGCAAAGAAACTTGGCATAAAGCCTGATATCTTAATAGGTGACTTTGATTCGATTTCTTGTAAAGACTCAGACTATGAAGACGTCCCCATACAAAGCTTTGATTCAAGAAAAGATGATACAGACACTATGCTTGCCATAAAGCATGCTCTTTCTCTAGGTTACAAGCATATAGTCTTAACCTGCGCTTTAGGAAAAAGATTCGATCACACCATGGCCAACATTCAATCCATGGCCTACGCATGCAATGAAGGTGCCGAATGTGAGCTTTTTTCAGATACGGAATACATGTGCACGCTTTCAAAATGTGAAAAACTTTTCACATTAAAAAAAGGCTATTCCTTATCTCTTTTTTCCATTACGGATGAATGTAAAGGCCTTTCCATAAAGGGCTCGGAATACGACTGTAAAAACATCACTTTAACAAACAAATTTCCCTTGGGAGTAAGCAATAAATTTAAAAAAGAAACCGTTTCTGTTTCTTTAAAGGACGGAATCCTCCTAGTTGTTGAATCTTTAATGCAATAAAGCGATTTTTCCTTTTAGAAAGCTCGTTTCTTCGGCATTTTTGCTCCTTGACGCTTAACCAGTTACATATTATATTTTTTCTATAAATTAAATATTTGGCTAGGGGAGCATTTGCTGAGACTGAAGATTTTCTTCTATACCCTCATCACTTGAACCGGATAATACCGGCGTAAGGAAGCATTGTACTTTTCTTTACCATCCCCTCCATGTTTATTCAAGGAGGTTTTTTTATGAACACATTTCTTTCACACGAGGACGGATACTTCGCCCTCACCAAAGCCGGAACATGGGCTTTGATCATTCTTGCAGTATTGCTCGTTGTATTGGTTGCCTTTCTTAAAGGTAAAAAGACAGAAGAAGCAAAATCTGTTTTCTCTGTTCGTCAGCTTGTTTTCTCAGGTTTATCCCTTGCATTGGCTTTCGCTCTTTCATACGTTAAGCTTTTCAAAATGCCCTGGGGCGGTTCCGTTACTCTTTGCTCAATGTTATTTGTAGCATTGATTGGCTACTGGTACGGACCTAAGATTGGCTTTATTGCAAGCTTTGCTTACAGCATTTTACAGTTTGTTCAAGACGGCGGTTCTTATGTTTTATCACCCATGCAGGTTATTTTCGATTATTTCCTCGCATTCACACTTCTTGGTGCGTCCGGTTTCTTCTCAAAGAAGAAAAATGGCCTTATCGTTGGCTTTATCGTAGCTGCAATGCTTCGAGCTTTAAGCCAATCAATCGCAGGTTACATCTACTGGATGGAATATATGCCTGATAACTTCCCGAAGAACCTTGCACCTATTTACCCTATTGCTTACAACTACTCATTCGTTTTAGTAGAAGTCGTAATTACAGTTGTTGTGTTACTTCTTCCCCCTGTTAAGAAGGCATTTGCTTACACATCAAAACTTGCTAACGGCGAAACAAACTAATAATAAAAAATTCGGAGAGGGCAAAAGCCCTCTCCTTTTTTACTATTACCATAATTCGATAATTACTTATTTAAGAATTTCAGATAATTCTGCAAATGAAATTATGTCTCTACTAATCCTCTAGTAGGATAATAAAATCCTGCTTATCATCATCCCATTCATAATACTTTCTTTCTATTTCTACAAAATCTCCATCTATATATTTGTACTTAAAATCGTAATAATGAGCTGCTCCGTCAAGACACCATCCTTCGATACACTGTTCCTCATTGTTTATTTTATAATATGGTATATCTTCAAATGATCTTGCATATTTAAACTCATCATCTTCGTATACATAGGCACAATAGTACATGACACCACGGTTCCCGGCATGGCCAAGAAATACGAGAATATCTTTTTGATTATCAAAGTTTACATCTTCATATTTTACGTTAAAATCACAAGCATCCCACACATACCTATCTGAATCAAGAGGATCGTTTTTTGACGGGTAAGTAACTTCAAACCACTTAATTTCATCCTTTTTAACAAATATATAATCACGCAAATGAGCATACTCATCTATTTCTAATTCTGCTCTTTCTATTGCAACACGAAAAACTTCTCCTTCAACAATCCATTCTGTTTTTTCAATTCTTTGATTCCATGGAACATCAACAACACTATTTACAATTACTTCAAACTCGGGATTATCAATTTCTATATGATTATCACCCAATACCTCTTTTCCATATTCTCCGTTTGACAGAATTAACTCAATAGATTGTAACTCATTCCAAGGCTGATGTCTGGCCCACCATAAATCCCTATACTCTCCAACTTTCAGATTCCATGTCCAATAATCAAGCTCATCCTCGTCATTACAGTAAAAATAGTCCCCTTCACCTCTTTTACTATCAAGTATTCGTCCATTTACCCTATCTTTCCATCCCCAACTAAACTCAACATAGGGATTTTTGTTTTCGTCAAAGGCAATGAATTGTTCATGAACCTGTGTCGGTTCATATTCAATAGTCTCTGTATGAACACCCTTCATCCCTTTGTAATCTACGATTTCATCCGCACTTGTTCCTTCATAGAAAATAATTCTACTCTTATTATCTAGTAGATATACTTTATCATCCGTTTTAAAAGCTATTTCTTTTTCTTCATCGCCGCATACATCTGCTCGAGTATAATAATTTGTCTCGCCTGTTAGAAGTGTCTCCAGTTTTATTCTTTCTCCGCCATAAATTACGTATTCATAATCATCATATTCATATAAATTCGACGTGTTATTATCTGAAACAGAAATGTCGTTATACTCTTTTTCCTGATTCGTAGAAATTTCACTTTCTTCTATAGCGCTACCTACTTCCTCATTTTCCCCATTGCTTGTTGAGCAGCCCGAAAAAATACTGATAAACAACAAGATTATAATTGCTTTCCCAATTCTTTTTCTCATTTTGTCCCCTCTCAATAGTCTAAGTCTCTTGAATTATACTATAACAAATAAAAAAACTCATCGCTTTTATGCGATGAGTTTTCCTTTTCTTTTATCTATTACTATTTCTTCTTAATTCCAAGTACCTTGTTTGTGATGATACCAAGGATCAATGCACAAGCAACTTCTGTGATTGTTACAGCGCCGAAGCTTACAACAAATCCGCCGATACCTGCGATAAGAATAACTGATACTGTAAATAAGTTTCTGTTATCGTTTAAGTCTACGTCCTGAATCATCTTAAGACCTGATACTGCGATGAATCCGTAAAGAGCTACACACACACCACCCATTACACATGAAGGAATGGTTGAAAGGAATGTAACGAAAGGAGCGAAGAAAGAAGCGATTATTGCAACAATTGCAGTTGTGAGAATTGTTACAACAGATGCATTTCCTGAAATAGCTACGCATCCAACTGATTCACCGTATGTTGTGTTGGGACATCCACCAAAGAATGCACCTACCATTGAGCCAACACCGTCACCAAGTAATGTTCTGTGAAGACCGGGCTCTTCAAGCAAGTCTGATTCAATGATTGAAGATAAGTTCTTGTGGTCTGCAATGTGCTCTGCAAATACTACGAATGCTACGGGAACATAAGCTGCAGCAACTGTTCCGATGTAAGCGGGAGTGATATCTGAAAGCCCCTTCATTGCTGTAAGGAATGTGAAATCGGGAACCCACTTCATATCTGCAAATCTTGAAAAGTCTACAACCAAAAGTGCTGCATTTCCTGTTGACTTACCGATAAGTGTAAATATAACTGCTACGATGTAACCTGCGCAAATACCGATGATGAAAGGAATCATCTTCATCATTTTCTTTCCGTATACTGAACAGATCATTGTTACAAACAATGTAACCAATCCACATACGATACATACATAACCGGATGTTTCTACTGAAGCACCTGTTAAATCACCGATTGCATTTCCTGCAAGTGAAAGTCCGATGATTGCTACTGTAGGTCCGATAACTACTGCAGGCATAAGGTTTGCAATCCACTTAACACCTACAAACTTTACTACGATGGCAATTACTACATAAACAAGTCCTGCGAAAATCGCACCGAGGATAATTCCGGCATATCCACATGCTACGGAAGCTGCGCCACCAAATGCTGCAAACATCGAACCGATGAAAGCAAATGACGATCCTAAGAAAACCGGGCTCTTAAATTTGGTGAAAAGAAGGTAAACAAGAGTACCCACACCTGCACCAAAGAGTGCTGCCGAAGCCGACATATCGTTACCGATAATAGCGGGAACTGCGATTGTAGCTGCTAAGATTGCCAGTAACTGCTGCAATGCAAATACCAATACTTGACCAAACTTCGGTTTGTCTGTTACGCCATAAGTAAGTTTCATTATTTAATTTCCTCCATATTCTGCACACTCAGGTGCAAATTAATACATTTATCTATAGTAAAGGGCTAAGCCTTTTAACTATCCATAGAGTTCTACGCTTCTTTGTTCTTCAAAGGGCGGTATCTTAACACTTATCCTTTCGCTTTTTGATGTGGGAACATTTTTACCAACATAATCCCCTCTTATGGGAAGTTCCCTGTGACCTCTGTCCACTAAAACCGCTAACTGAATCTGAGAAGCTCTTCCATGCTTAAGCACTGCTTCCATCGCAGCTCTTGCGGTTCTTCCGGTATATAAAACATCGTCAACAAGTATTACTGTTTTTCCTTCTATGTCAAAGGGAATCTGAGATTCGTGAATAACAGGCTCCGAAGAATCCCTTGCCAAATCGTCTCTATAGTATGTGATATCCAAGGTGCCAAGCTGAATTCTTTTTCCTTCGATGTCCTCAATATTCTTAACTATCTCTTCTGCCAAAGAAACTCCGCGCCTTTTTATTCCAAGCACGCAAAGATTGTCAGCTCCGCCGTTTCTTTCAAGTATCTCGTGAGCTATTCTTTTAAGTGCCCTTCCTACTGCGGCATCATCCATCAAAGTTGCTTTGTATTCAGCCATTTTATCCCCTCTTTTATCGAATATATTTGAAAAAATAAAACGCCATGCACTTTAAGCGCATGGCGATAATCACACAAATTCAGCCTGTAAAAAAATACAGACATCTCAATATGTAACCTTTCGGGCCTCTCTGTGCCGCGCTTAAAGGAACCTTAATCTTTCTAAATTATTGCACACCAAAAATCATTTGTAAAGTGCCTCTTTAATGCACCCTTATTACATTTAAAAACAGATTGATTCTGTTTCTTAGCATCTTAAAGAAACCATAGTGATTAAAGCAATCGGAAGCATTGTTTTCGTGGCGCCTATACTTAATAAGCTTATCATCAATAAAGACATTTTTTCCGATTTTATCCCCGATTACTCCAATCCACTGATCGTGCATTTCAATATTTTCAGGAATAGGTAAAATCTTTTCTTTAAGCTTCAAAGCATCAAATGCCATGCAACATCCCATGTAGGTATTCTTCATTATGTTCTTAAAGAAACCTGCTCCTGAATTTCTGTATTCAAAATAAGAATCTAAAAGTTTTCCACCGCCTTCGTTTATAAGCTCACAGTTATGCACACAAACGGGGCAGTTATTCTCTTTAAAAACCTTCATGACAATATCTACTTTATTTTTATCCCAGATATCGTCTTGGTCGCAAAGAAAGATGTATCTGTTTTTACAATTTCTTATGGCATTTTCAAAGTTTTTCTTTACGCCTTTCTTGGGCCCGTCAAAAACCTTGATTCTGTCATCTTTAAAAGATAGTAAAATTTCTTTAGTGGCATCTGTTGAGCCATCGTCTGAAACCACAAGTTCATCGCCTTCTGTCAGATTATCTAAAATGCTTTGAACCTGTTCTTTTATGAACTTTTCTCCGTTATAGGCTGCCAAAGCCACTGAAACTTTTTCTCGCATCTTACCTTCCGCTTAATAATGTTCCGATAATATTTCTTCCAAGAGAAGAACCGATATTTCCGCCAAGAGTTTTACCAAAGCTTCCGCCGACAGTCTTACCGACAGTTTTTCCAAGCTCTCTTCCGATTGTTCCGGCTGTAGTCTTTGCCACATTCTTAACTGCAGTGTTGGTCGCTTTCTTTCTTGCTTCGATTTCTTTCATTCTTTGCTGAGTAAGTGAAAGCTGCTCGCTTTCTTTGATAGCTTCTTGTTGAACCTGCTGAGTGTGTCTTTCCAAAGCTTCGTATGCTGAATCGTTATCAACCGCCGTCTTATATCTTAAATAAAGAAGACTTGAGTTGATGATTGAATTTCTTTCAGAATCATCGATTGTGCCCATGTTACTCTGAGGAGGGCAAATCTTTGTTTCTTTAACGATTGTAGGAACACCTTCTTCATCAAGAACGGAAACCAAAGCCTTACCTGTTCCAAGTTCCTGTAGCTTAGCCATAGTATCAAATTCAGGATTTGCTCTAAATCCCTGAGCTGCTGCCTTAATGGCCTTTTGCTCTGCGGGAGTGTACGCGTGAAGCGCGTGCTGAACCTTATTTCCAAGCTGAGCCAATACTCCGTCCGGGATATCCGAAGGATTCTGAGTGATAAAGTAAATGCCCACACCCTTTGATCTTATAAGCTTTACAACCTGCTCAATCTTTTCAAGCAAAATCTTTGGAGCAGAGTCAAAGAGCATATGAGCTTCATCAAAGAAAAATACCATTCGAGGCTTAGCCGCATCCCCAACCTCAGGCAATATTTCAAAAAGCTCTGAAAGCATCCAAAGAAGGAATGTTGAATACATCTTGGGGCTGTGAATAAGCTTTCTACAATCAAGAAGCTGAATCATGCCTTTACCGTTTGCATCTGTGCAAAGCCAGTCTGTAATACTAAGTGCGGGCTCTCCAAAGAAAATGTCAGCGCCCTCCGATTCAATTGCAACAACCGCTCTTGTGATAGCGTTTAAAGAAGCTGCTGCCATATTTCCGTAGTTTGCGCTGTACTCTTTTGAGTGTTCACCCACAAACTGAAGCATTGCCTTTAAATCTTTTGTATCTGTCAAAAGAAGATTTTCATCATCCGCTATCTTAAATACACAAGTAAGTACGTCAGACTGTGTATCATTCAATCCTAAGATTCTGCTTAAAAGCATGGGTCCCATTTCAGAAATGGTTGTTCTAAGCGGAATACCGTTTTCTCCGTACACATCCCAGATATTTACAGGAAATGCCTTATATGTAAATCCATCTTCTTTTAACCCCATGGATTCAACTCTGTTTACAACGTTTTCATTATCTACGCCTAATTTACACAAAGGAGCCAAGTCTCCCTTAACGTCAGCCAAAAATACAGGCACTCCCATATCTGAAAATGACTCTGCCATTACCTTTAAAGTAACGGTTTTACCTGTACCGGTGGCACCTGCAATCATTCCGTGGCGATTGGCCATTTTAGGATAAATGTAAATATCTTCACCGTTTGATTTTCCAAGTAAAATCTTATTTTCTTTGATCATACCTTCACTCCCACCTTTATTTTTTTCTTACCCTTAAAAATAGTATATCTCGATTTTTAATACATACAAAACATATTTTTTTATCTTTATTAATCTGCTTCTTCTAAGCCCGCAACCGCAAACACAAAAGGAGAATTCCAATAAATCGTTATCTCATTTAATGAATAGCAATCCACATGGTCAAGATAGCACTTCATAGGAGCCGTTCCCTTTTCAATAGTGGCTGCCGCTCTTTCATCCTGAAGCCCCACATTCGGGCCTCCCGACACAAGTCCGTCCCATGGCGCATCCACATTGTCTACGGCAGTTGGCCTTAAATGAGGATTTATAAAGGCTTTTTCCCCGGCACCTGTAACGTAACTTACATCCATTGTGTTGCATCCAAGAAGATAGTTTAGACCATCTCTTACCAAAGAAAGAAACTTTTCATTCTTAGTTATTCTGTAGGAAACGAGCAACACCATTAAGTACTTTCCAAGCTCCATGTTGCTTCCCCAGATAAAATCTTTTTTATCCATGCAAAGAGAGAATCCGTTTTCTAAAGAAACCGCTTCAAGTCTCTTTGCTTCTTTAAGCATCTCCTCTTTAAGAAAAGTCTTTAATTCGTTTTCTTTATCTGAAAGGATTATCGATAACGCTCCAAGCCCTGCAACATCCATCCAGCCAAAGCAGGAAAAGATGTTTCCAATATAGTTTTTATAGCTTTCGCTCTTATCATAGGTAATGAGATTATCCTTTTGCTTTAACGCTTCTTTATAATACTTATCTTCCCCTGTAGCTTCAAAAAGCGAGCAAGCTGCCCAGAATCTGTTTGAATAATCTTCGCTCTCTCCGTATTCTCCCGTGTTACTCTCTTCAGGATTTTTAAATAAAACAGCTTCTTTATTCTTAGTTAACCATTCATAGGATTTAAGTGATGCATTTAAAAGTTTGAGGGCGTACTCTTTATCGTATTCTTTGTATACTGAATATCCCAAAGCCAAAACTGCTGCCACATCCGCAGTTGCCAAAGAAGAAACAGGGAACAAGAATAAATCATTTGTATCTTCTTCAGGCATTATAAAATCCGCATGCCTCATGGTGGTCACTTTGTGATAGACGCCTCCGTCTTCTCTTTGAAGCTTCATTAAAAAATCAAGCTCCACCTTCACTTCCGTAAGTAAGTCAGGGTATTTATTATCTTTTGGAATGTCAAAAGAAAGGATTTTTAAAATCGGATACATTTTGAAAGCATACAAAAGATGCGCTACAGCCACTGCTCCCGCGGTTGCATACCTTCCGTAATCTCCCGCGTCATGCCAACCTCCGGTCACGTCTATTTTCGATTCTTCTTCCCCGAATACCTTTGCCTTCTTTGTGTGGCACTTTCCGTGAACATAAGCTCCTGCATATTTTTCTTCTAAATCTACTCCGCAGCGAAGATAGTAATAGCACTTACACAAATCTTTTAAAAGCTTATCATTTATGTTTCCTGATATTTGAAAGCCTACAGATTCAACACCATCGGAAGCGACTTTATATTTTCCCGCTTTAGTCACATCACTAAAATCAAATACGCTTATTTCTTCTCCCGAAATATTATCTTTTATACACTTATTTGCAACTCCCTCATATACGGTTTTTCCGGTTTCATCAACCAAAGAAACGCTCTTTCCTTCAAAGTTTAAATAAGCTTTCTTTTCCTTATTATTTTTATAGCCAACCTGATTTACATATATAGTCTTCATAATCCACCCCTTTATAATATTTCCCTTCCTTGATTATATAATAAAATCATGCAAGAATGCAGTTTTTATTGTTGTATTAGCACTTATGGTTTAAAATCGTAATTACGAAAGATTGAAAGGATTATATATGTCAAACTTTGTAAAGAACGTAATTGTAACTTTAAAAAAGGGCGAAGGCCGCACCATTAAGTCAGGTGGCGCCTGGATTTATGATAATGAAATAGATACAATCACCGGAACTTTCACAAACGGTGATGTAGTTTTGGTGCAGGATTTTGACGGCTATCCCATGGGAGCCGGCTTTATAAATCAAAACTCTAAAATCCGAATTCGAATGCTTACAAGAAAGGCCGATCAGGTTGTTGATGAAGCATTCCTTTATATGAGAGCAAAAAATGCCTGGGAATACAGAAAGTCTGTAATGGAAAAAGAAGATTTAAACTGCTGCCGCGTGATTTTTGGCGAGGCAGACTGGCTTCCCGGATTAACTGTAGATAAATACGACGATGTATTGGTTGTTGAATCTTTGGCTTTGGGAATGGATAGGCTTAAAGAAATCGTTATTGATGCTTTAAAAGACATTCTTTCAAAAGACGGATATCAAATAAGGGGTGTTTACGAACGTTCTGACGCTCCTGTCAGAAAGAAAGAAGGCATGCCTTTACATAAAGGATTTATCGGGCCTGAATTTGATACTAACGTAGAGATAGTTGAAAATGGAATTCACTACATGGTTGATATAGTGAACGGCCAAAAGACCGGTTTCTTTTTAGATCAAAAGTATAATAGACGAGCTATTCAAAGAATCTGTCGCGATAAAAAGGTTTTGGATTGCTTTACCCATATGGGAACTTTTGCTTTAAATGCAGGAATCGCCGGCGCCAAGGAAGTTACCGGCTTAGATATTTCAGAATTTGCCGTTAGTCAGGCAACAGAAAATGCTAAAAGAAACAATTTAGATAAAACTGTAATGTTTAGGGCTGCAAACGTCTTGGACGAACTTCCCAAATTATATGAAGAAGGCGAGCAATATGACGTAGTTATCCTAGATCCCCCTGCCTTCACTAAATCAAGAGAAGCCACAAAAAACGCCATGAAAGGCTATCGAGAAATCAACATGAAAGGCATGAAGCTTGTAAAAGACGGAGGTTACCTTGCAACCTGCTCTTGCTCACACTTTATGACTCAAGAGCTTTTTACAGAAGTCATCGCTCAGGCCGCAAAGGCAGTTCACAAGCGCTTACGCCAAGTTGAATTTCGCACCCAAGCCTGCGACCACCCGATTCTTTGGGCGTCCGATGAGTCTTACTATTTAAAGTTCCTGATTTTTCAAGTTTGCGATGAAAAATAATCTGTTAAAAAAGCCTATACACATTACTGTGTATAGGCCTTTTCTTAATAACTTACTTCCTCATCAAGAGGTGTTTCCAAAAGTTCAGGATTTTCAATTAATCTCTTTAAGAGTCTTAATGATCTGGCGTAATAGAAACCATCAGAGATTCTTTCATCAATTGTTAATGAAAGTGCAATTTCACGTCTCATGGTAATATTACCGTCTTTGTCATAGTGAGCTCTTTTTTTCTTTTTACCCACAACAATGAATATAGAGTTGGTTCCCCAGTTCATAAGGTGGTGATATCCGATGTTCATACCGATTGAACCAAGGTTTGTAAGCACAACTGTACACTGATAAGGGTCTGTTGCGATAACTGACTTTGGCATAAGTCCGTGCTTATCAAGCAATCTTGCAAGCCATCCGATGAAATGCTTTCCGGGAAGCTTCTTTATAAAGTTCATTGCCTTTGTGGAATCATCTTCGAAGTTTTTGCAAAACTCGATTTGATCCATAACTTTTTTGTTTATGGTATCAAGGGTGTCTTTATCGTCTGCCACCACTCTGGCAAGAGTTTCTTCTCCGTCATCACGGAAATTCTTCTTTACGGTAAATGCTGCTGTAAGCTCGTTTCTTTGATACATTGTGTTATTTGCAATGAATCTGTTCATATGAGGGCGAAGCTTAATAGCCTTTAATGTAGCCGCAATAATTATTTCAAAAATAGCGATTTTATTATCGGGATTTTCTTTATTTTTTCTTCTGATGTATTCTTCTGTTTTTTCAAGATTAATGTGTAACGTCATAAATGCTTCGTTGTCACATCTGTTAGGATACATAAGAGGCATAATGTAATGCATCGCATCAATATCGCGAATTAACTTTGCGTCTCTTCTGTCTCCCCATTTCCTTTTTCCCATATCTATTCCTTTCCATCCAAACGCAATGCGTTTACTCCCTTTTGAAAGTATCTCTTTCTAAAAAGTACAATTTCTATAAGGGCGCACATTACTGCAGCTGCCCAAACATCCGTAAATGAATGTTGCTTTACAAACATAACTGAAAGACAAATAAGTAAAATCCATATTGAAACAATTACTTTCCAAATCTTTTTGGTGTCTTTCTTTAACCAGGCTGACAAAAGCGCCAGCGAATAACCTACATGTAATGAGGGACACACGCCTGTAGGTGTGTCTACAGAATAAATCATTCCGACAATCTGAGAGCAGAAATTGTTGTTTGGAAGCACCTCCGGTCTTAAAAACTGGACTGAGGGCCACACAATATATGTGATTACTCCGATAACCTGCGTAAGAATAATAAATTTCTGTGCCCTTACAAAGCTTTCTACATCATAAAGTAAAAAGTAAAGAAGTGAACCTGCAACAAGCAAATACCATGATGTATACGCTAAAATAAAATATTCGTTAAAAGGAATTATATCGTCCACAATACTGTGAACTTCATGACACTTTTCGATAGGTATGAATCTCTCCGTTACGATATACATAATGAGGTATCCCACCCATCCAAGTATCAAAAATAAATGTCTGTACTCTTTAGAAGTAATATTTGAAAATCTAAGCTTACTATAGTCTACAACGGGTTTTTTCATAATAATTACAATCTATCGCTATATGGATAATCTTTCTTCTTAATATTAGGATAGGGCACCACTCTGTGCCTTGGAAGAGAGTAAGCCACTTCGGATATTTCATCCATAAGATAGTTACATATTCTTTCCTGTTCTTCCTTCATAGGTGCTTCATGGTTAAATAAAACAGGCTTTCCAAAAACCACCTTTTTTAATGCGGGGCAAATGTACATAGGCACAAAAGAAACATCTTTGCCGGTTTCTTTGTAATACATCTTTGCCACATTCACAAAGCCTTCCTGAAACTTATGCACTATATTGTTGTGCTCATCATAGTCTTCAGGAAATATGATTACATTTAAGCCTTCCTTTAATTTGCCGGCTGTTTCTTTAAATGTAGTTAAAATCCTTTTATCTTTATAAACAGGAATTGTGTCTGCGTTAGTGAAAACACACTGTGCTATGGGCGCTATTATATAGGATAGTATTTTGTAAAACCATCTTATATACAAAGGTTTCTTTGACCAAAAATCTTCAAAGGCATATGCGGGGACAAGCTTCGCATCCATCATTTCCGCTATGCACCAGATACTGAATTTCTTTGGGAAATAAAGCTCTCCCACAATGGGACCGTTCATTTGTGAATGGTTTCCCACTATTACTGAAGCCTCATCCGGCAAGTTTTCTATTCCTTCGACTTTCATCTTCGGATAGAAAAGCCAAACTGCGCCTTTTATCATTTTATAAATATGATAGCTAAACTTCTTCATTGGTACTTCTCTGATCTTCTCTCTTTGGCCGAATTTCTTCGGTCACACGAAAGGTATTATATAACAAAACAGTAATTTTAACAACTTTTGCCAAAAATGCAAGTCTTTGACAGTGTTTTTTGTTTCTTTTATTCAATAAAAAAAGCCGGCTCTTTAAAGCCGGCCTTAATTCATTATTTACACATTTCAACAGCAGTCTGTGCTGCAACTTTTGCGTTGTTGTAAACAAGCTGAATGTTTGATTCAAGTGAATCACCGCCTGTAAGTTCCACAACTCTTGCAAGTAAGAAAGGTGTTGTTGCCTTTCCTTTGATTCCCTGTTCAACACTTTCTTTTATAGCCTGGTCGATTGCTTTATTGATTACATCGTAATCCATTGCATACTGTTCAGGAATGGGATTTGTTACAAGCATTCCGCCCTTCATGCCAAGTTCTTTCTTTGCAAGGAATGCATCTGCCATTTCCTTAGGAGTATCGAGTCTGTAATCTACCTTAAATCCTGACTTTCTTGTGTAGAAAGCGGGAAGTTCTTCTGTCTGATATCCAATTACGGGAACACCCTTTGTTTCAAGGTATTCAAGTGTAAGGCCTAAATCAAGGATTGCTTTTGCTCCTGCACAAACAACCATTACGGGAGTCTCTGCAAGTTCTTCAAGGTCGGCAGAAATATCCATTGTTGTCTCTGCTCCTCTGTGCACGCCGCCGATTCCGCCTGTTGCAAATACTTTAATTCCTGCCATAGCTGCAATAATCATTGTTGTGGCAACCGTTGTGGCTCCGTCCATTTTCTTTGAAACAATTACGGGAAGGTCTCTTCTTGATACCTTAGTTACCTTCTGTCCTTCTTTTCCTAAATATTCAATTTCTTCTTTTGAAAGACCTGCCTTAAGTCTTCCGCCGATAATAGCGATTGTTGCGGGAACAGCTCCGTTTTCTCTTATTACTTTTTCAACGTTTAATGCTGTTTCAACGTTTTTGGGATAAGGCATTCCGTGTGAAATAATTGTAGACTCAAGTGCTACTACTGCCTTTCCTTCCTTAAGTGCCGCTGCAACCTCGGGTGCAACATCAAGATACTTGTTAAATTCCATTTTCTTAACCTCTCTTTACTATAAAAGTCCAACTCTGTCTAAGACTTTTTCTATAGTTATTTCTTCATTTATAGTATTGGTGGTTTCACAAGCAAATGTGGCTGTGGCCAAGCCAATTAATCCCATTTCTTTTAAAGGTCTGTCATTTAAAAATCCATAGATAAATCCGGCCATCATGGCATCTCCGGCTCCTGTTGTGTTTACCACTTTTCCGGGAATAGTCTTTAAATATACGGATTCTTTTTTATTTGAAACATATACGCCCTCTGCTCCAAGAGAAATAAGTACGTATTTAACTCCGGTATCAAAGAATTTCTTTGAAGCTTCTTCTAAGCTTTCTTCGTTATATACCTTTACTCCTGTAAGAATTCTAGTTTCAAGTGAATTTGGTGTAACGCCGTAAATATCTGAAAGGGCAGGAATCAGTCTTGCGGCTTTTGTGCTTGATACAGGATCTGCAAAAATCGGCACCTTACATCTTTTTGCAAGGTAAGCGATGCTTTCTGTCGGAATGTTTGTATCAACCACCACTACCTTTGCCTTATTGATTTCATCCATTCTGGTTTCAAGATACTGAGGGGTAATGTTTCTGTATATATCCATATCAGAAATAGCCATTACCATGTCACCGCTTTTATCTGTCATAAACATATATGAAGAAGTTGATTCATTAGGGCAACTTAAATATCCTTCAATATCTATTTTAAGTCTTTCGCAGTCTTTTTTTACTTTAGCTGCATAGTCATCTTCGCCAAGAGCTGTAATAAGCTTAACGTTAAGTCCAAGCAGTCTCATGTTGTGAGCAACATTTCTTGCAACACCGCCAAAAGAAACATTAATCTTTCCGGGATTTGAATCCTTTGGGATTAAGGGTGCTACTGCCTTTCCGCCTATATCTACATTTACTCCACCAATTACTACGCAATAATCTTGGGCATTCATTCTTTGGCTCCTTTGTAAAAGACTTATAACGCTATTTTAGCATAATATTCATAAAGAAAGAAACAAAGATTCCGTTATCCTTCGATAACGGAATCCCCATTCTTTTTAGTTATTTACTAGGTTTGCAAACATCTTCAATGTAATCTGCGTCAACTCTTAATTGTCTCTGTATTTCTTCTTTAGTAAAACCTGATGCTATCATATGTTGAATTACAGCGTCCATCGAATTTTCGTAGTCGGGATCTCTTTTGTAAATAGCCCCGTCGGAAGTATAGATAATGCACTGCATATCTTGCCCAGTCTCCTTTCTCTTTATTTTGGATTCCCAACAAAATACACACTTCCCTCAATCAACGAAAAATTTCGGATACCCGTAATCTTTCTTTGAATCGGGGTGACGGGATTCGAACCCACGACCTCTACGTCCCGAACGTAGCGCTCTACCAAACTGAGCCACACCCCGATGTGACAACAGACTGATTTTAACCTATGCATTTTCTTTTGTCAATATTCCCCAATTTTACTGACTTTTAACCCTCTCTTACATAAAAAAGCTTCGGCTTATTAGGCCGAAGCTTTAAACAATTTATTCTTTAAATAAGTCTCTGTACCAAACGAGTGCATTAAGATATGCTTCGTAAATATCATCCATTTCCATGCCTTCAATAAGCATTATTCTTGAAATTTCATTCCAGTTTGCGCTCTCATAATACTTAATGAATTCTAAGACTCTTGAGTAATCGCCTTTTCCTCTTAAGAGTGCATTTTCAATAGGCTTTGAAATCTTAACAAGTGTAAGGGCATCAACCATTGATTTGTTAAGAATAATATCAAGCACTGAGAAAAGTCCCATAAGGAAAAGCTCTGATGAAAGACCTCCCATATCATATATGGGCGCAAGGTTTTCAGCAAACTTTGCCCGAAGCAACGATACTCTTGTAATTTCGCTAGGCTTATCTTCACAGAGTTTTTCTGCAACCGCTGTGTTTATCCACTTCTTTAATTCTTTTTGTCCAAGCATTGCAGCCGCATGTCTGATGGTTGTGATTCCGTTATTAACAGTCATCCTGTTAACCATCTTTAAAAGAGAAACAACCAATGCTGTATCTTTTCCTATGATATCAGCTGCATCGGAAAGATCATAATCAGGAGCATTTACAGTATTAAGAAGCTCTATGTAAGTTGCCTTAACGGGAGCAATTTCTTTATCACCCTTAGTAACGGGAAGTCTGTAAAACTCTCCTTCATATAAAGAATATCCGCCACTCTTTACAAGCTCATTATAGATGTCTGTATTTTCTATGTTGCAAGCAACAAGTTTGATGTTGGGATAGAGCTTTGTAAAATATATCTTTGCTTTTGAAATCTCGATTCGCTTATGGTCTAAAAGAATGTAATCCATTCTCTTAATGATTCTCTTATAGTCTTCGAAATCTGCAACCATCAGCTTTCTTACCGCAAATCTGTAGCCTTTTTCTTTTAACTCTTTAATTCTGTTAATGTTAACGTCTTCGGGCTTAATAGACTTGTCAATCAAAAGCACTATTCTGTTGACCGGTGCTTTACATTGTTCTTCAATATCCACAAAAAGTGATATTTCGTTTAAAGAAACAAAAATGTCCGCATCGTCTGATAGAGTTTCAATACCTGTTTTTTCAATTACTTCCAGTCCTGCGATTCGTCCTGCACCGTCATTTCTTGCAGTTCCTTGAAGACTTGGATTCAATAAATAATTATCCTTTTGAGCAAATAATGAAAATGCCTTTACCGCCATATTTTCATCAAACAAAGGTATTAATGTCGCTAGCATATCTTCTCCTCCCTACACCAGACATTTTTCTCACCATCACTTTAGATGATATCCCAATACTATTAACAAATCTTTAAAAACTGTATATTGGTTCCTAAAAACTTACATTTTTTATAAAAACAAACAGAGACGCATAGTACGTCCCTGTTTTTTATCTAAAAATAATATACTTACATATCGGATTGCCCATAGATGAAAACTTTTCTTCGTATTCTGTCATAACGTTTCCTCTCACCATGTTTTCGTCATTGTGAAGATCGTAGGTTATGGCCTTTGCTTTCCAGCCGGCCGGTTCAAGTTCTTCTATTGCAAAATCAAATAGTGCTCTGTTGTCTGTCTTAAATTCCAAATCTCCGTTTTTCTTTAATATATAATCGTATCTTTCAAGAAACTCTCTTGAAGGAAGCCTTCTCTTTGCATGTCTGTCCTTTGGCCAGGGATCTGAAAAGTTTAAATATATCTTATCAACTTCTCCCTTAGCAAATACATCCATTATTTCTTTTGCATCTATACAAAGAAATCTGATATTTTCAGGCTTCTTTTCCATGCTGTCAAGCTTTTGTAATGCTCTTAACAAAACGCTTGAGTACCTCTCGATTCCGATATAATTAATGTCCGGATTCCTAAGTGCGTTTTCTATTAAGAATTTTCCTTTTCCCATACCAATTTCTATATATATGGGATTGTTGTTTTTAAATACCTTTTTCCAGCTTCCTCTTTCCAAAGCCGGTTCCTTTATTACATAGGTGCTGTTATCGATTGCTTCTTTGGCACCTCTTATATTTCTTAATCTCATTATTACCTCACAAAAAACCGACATCTTTCGATGTCGGTTTTATTATACCTTATTATTGATAATCTTTCAATTTTTACTGTGAACACCCACAAATGTATTTATTCTTCCAAGTAAGAAATGACTGCATCGATTGCAGCATCCATTTGATAATCAAATCTTTCAACTGTCTCGATGACAATAACATTTGCGTTCTTTATATCTTCCTTGGCAAGCTCTGCATCCTGTCTTTGCACAAATACGGATTCTTTAAAATCTTTTCTTATTATCGGTATCATTCCTATTCTGAAGGAATCGCCAAGCACCACTATCTTGCTGAAGTTTTCGCTGCTTGATTCGTTCTTTTGATAATTATCATATCCGCCTTTTATATCATAAGTTCCCTGTTCAGACAGTATTGTGATTTCAGGCTTATAGTCAATGTAATACTCATAATCATCAGGATATCCTGCCGAATTAATACTTCCGGTTCCAAATAATCCTGCTGCCACATCCACGCTTTTGGTTACAGGAAGTGATTCTAAGTCTGTTGTTTCCATTCCAAGTTTTTCATAGATTTGCATGGTTGCAACAAAAGCACCGATATTATTCCAATGTGTATCGTAAGCATAGTAGGTATCATAGTACATCTTTGCCTTTTTAAGTTCTTCCTTAGGAAATAAGAACTTGGCTGAAGAATGCCTTCCCATGTATTCGGCAAGATAATCGTTTCTGGTCATTTCAGGCACATTGTCATATGATGGCATGTATTCTGAATATATTTCTTCTTTATTCGGAGCAACCAGGAATACAACTTCTTTTCCCTGCTGCTTACACACCTCTTTAAGCCTTTGCATTTGATCCGTTTTTTGTTGAAGCATTTCCTCGTTGTAAAGATTGGTTCCAAGATAGTAACCTAAAGTATTGTCTCCTGTAAAGAAAAGCCAGTTGTTTCTTCCTTCAATAACCATTCCGTCATGATTTATTGCAGGAAAATAAGATTCATCTACAAGCTTTGCTTCAAAATCTTCAAATTTTCTTTTATGACAGGTTTTACATTCGTAAATCTTTTTTCCGTATGAAGTATAAGAAGCAGCTATTTCTTCCACAAGCTCAAATTCATGGTTTATTTGTGGTAAAACTTCTTTTGTTTCTTCCCCTGTTTCTTCATTAACATATACTACATACCCTTCTTCTTTGCATGTAGGTTCTTTTCTTTCTTTTTCGGTTAGAGTAGCTTCAGAAGGCTTATTTTCAATAACTTCTTCTTTCTTTTCTTCCTCTTTCTTTTCCTCTTTTTCTTCCGGAAGATAAACCTCCATTTTGCTTTCATTCTTTCCGGCTCCGTAAAAAGCTTTTAAGAGTGCCGGCTGAATAGCGTTTTTGTATGGAATTTCAAGTCCTGTGTTTATTCTTTGGTTAAGTGAAATCAAATAATTTCTGAAAGGAGCTCTGTCAGAATAGTATTCCTCATATTCTTTCGAATAATCTTTGATGGTTACATCTTCAGACATTTCTTTTAAAGCTCTGTTTTCTCCGATTTCCTTTGTAAAGACTTCATACTTCTTAGGATTTTTCTCTACTTCTCTCCAAAGGTAAGTCGGAGCAATCAAAACAATCATAAATAAAATTATAGATATAAATGATAGTATTTTCTTCATTAGTCACCGTTTCTTAAAACTGAAAATATATAAATGGATTGTAGGTTCCGCTTATGATTAAGATAATCGAATAAGCCAAAACCAGAATTTGTAAAACTATATCAGGAATGCGGACAAATACTTTATCCTTTATTTCTTCGTACTTTTCTTTAAGGGGTCTTTGCACTATTCCTGAGAATAAAACTGCTGCGATAAGCACTATAATTACTTTCATCGAAAGGAATGAAAGTACTGTGGTGTTAAACTTTCCACCGGCAAATAATCTTGATATATAAAGGTTTGCATATTCAAGTGTATCCGATCTAAAGAACACCCAGCCAATCATAACAAGAAACATCGTATAGATTGAATTTAATATGTTTACTCTGTTTTTATTTAATGCTTTTCCAAGGAACAATCTTTCTATTATAAGAATGATTGCATAGTAAATGCCCCAAAAGAAAAATGTTAAATTAGCTCCGTGCCAGATTCCTGTAAGTAAGAAAACAATGAATATGTTTATAAGTGTTCTTACTTTTCCTTTTCTGTTTCCGCCAAGAGGAATATAAACATATTCTCTAAACCATGAAGATAATGAAATGTGCCATCTTCTCCAAAACTCTGTCACAGAAAGTGATGTATAGGGATAGTTAAAGTTCTCTTTAAAGTTAAATCCAAGCATTTTTCCTATTCCGATTGCCATGTCGGAATATCCGGAAAAATCGTAGTAGATTTGAAAGGTGTAACATATCATTCCAAGCCATGCTACCCCTGCTCCGAATGTATCGGGGCTTTTTTCCCAGATTGCATCCACGACCTCGGCAAGTGTATTTGCCAAAATTACTTTCTTTCCAAGTCCGTAACAAAATCTTTTTATTCCGGCCGCTGTTTTTTCTATAGTTTCTTTTCTTTCATTAAGGTCTTCTTCAATATCGCTGTACTGTACTATAGGACCTGCAATAAGCTGAGGGAAAAGGGACACATACAAAGCAAAGCTGATTATGTTTCTTTGTACATTTGCTCGTTCTTTGTATACATCTATTACATAAGACATTGCCTGGAATATGTAAAAAGAAATTCCTATGGGAAGCACCACTTCTTTTACTCCAAAAGCTCCCGGCTCCCTTTTTGAAATCTTTTCTGCCAGTGAAATAAAGAGGTTAAAGTATTTAAAGTAAAACAGAAGCGAAATATTTAAGACTATGGTGATTATCAGGATAAGCTTTTTATTATCCGCTTTTTCCATAAACCGTCCGCCGATGTAATTTATTAAAATTACGGCGAGCATCAGGAAAAGATAATAAAAACCACCCCAAGCATAGAACACTAAACTTGCGGTTAGTAAAAAGAGATTTTTTAATCTGATTCTGTCTTTTCTTTTTAATCGTACACTTTCGAGTATAAAATTAACTACCAAAACAGTAGGTAAAAAAACCCATAAAAAATAAATTGAACTAAAAAGCATCTAATTTCCCCTATTATTTTTTTCCATTATATCATTTTTCTTTCAATCTTAATGCTATAATATGTTAAGAATCATTTTAGATGAGGAAAGATATGATTAAGAAAAGGTATTTTAAGATTTTCTCCACTCTAATTTCATTATGTATTCTTTTATCTCCCATAACTTCTTATGCGGATTTCATGGACGATATGGAAGAGCAAAAACTTCTGCCGATTCAATCAAACGAATGGCCGAACTGGCCGGCAGGCCCGCAGATTGGAGCTTATTCCGCAATTTTAATGGATGTTGATACAGGCGCCATTTTATACGATAAAAATTCTCATACAGAAATGTTTCCCGCAAGCACCACAAAAATGCTTACCTGCTTACTTGCTTTAGAAAAGGAAGGTTCTAATCTAAACGATCTTGTGTACTTTTCAAAAGAAGCAGTAGAATCCGTAACTTTGGATGCTTCAAATATGGGCTTAAATGTTGGAAACAAAATGACTTTGGAAGAATGCCTTTACGGAATTCTTGTTGCATCGGCAAACGAAATTTCAAATGCCGTTGCAGAATATACAACCGGCGATATTCCTTCATTTGTAAAACTTATGAATGAGCGGGCAAAAGAAATCGGATGCCTAAACACTCATTTTAACAATGTCCACGGTTACACAGATCCAAATCACTATTCATCTGCTTACGATTTGGCTCTTATCGGAAAAGAGTTCTTTTCAAATGAACTTCTTGCAAAAATGTCCAGGACTCCAAGTTATCATTGGTACCCTACAGAATATCAGCCTGATGATATGCAGCTTGGCTCCACCAACTACTTTTTAAAGGGCAGAAAATATTGTGAAGGATTGGTTGGTTCAAAGACCGGATTTACCGATGAATCAAGATGTGTGCTTGTAACCTGTGCAGAAAGAAACGGCATGCGACTTATAGCCGTAGTGATGCAGGAAGAAAATCCTTATCAATACGATGACACAAACACTCTTTTAGATTATGGTTTTTCAAACTTTGACAGAGTAAAAGTAAGTGATTACGAGACTAAATACATAATTACCGATGAAACCTTTTTCCACTCGGATTCATCAGTTTTTGGAGATTCATCAAGTATTCTTTCTTTGGATAATGACGCTTACATCACACTACCTAAAACAACTTCATTTAATAACTTAACTTCAACTCTTACTTTAAACAAAGAAGCAGGTTCCGATACCATAGCCACAATAACTTACAGATATAACAATGTTTTCTTAGGTAATGCGGATATCCTCTTTTCTCAAAAAGCTGAAACCTCTTTCGTCTTTGACGAAACGGAACCTGAAATTGTAGATGAAGAAGCCGAAGAAAAAGAACCCGTTTTTATTTACATTAACTACATAATCTATGCGATTATCGGTCTCTTTGTACTTGTTGTAATAATTGCAGTTCTTCATAAGATTTTGGCTACTTACCATTTTGCCGAAAGAAGAAAAGCTTCAAGACGCTTTAAGAAAAGAAAAATTACTCACGGGCCTTCTTTTAAAGCTTACAAAAATATGAAAGAAAAGAAAGTTAAAAAGAAAAAGAGAAGTTCTTCTTACATTGATTTATAAAATAAAAGACCACCGAAATATCGGTGGTCTTTAAATTTATTCTTCGTCGTTTTCTTCTGTAGCTTCTTCGCTTACTTCTTCAGACTCTTCCAAAACTTCCTCGCTAAGTCCAAGTCCGTTTCTTACTTTAGCAATCTTAGCAATTTTAACTCCGTCTCTAAGATCCATAAGCTTAACACCTGAAGTGATACGGCTGATTTCTTTGATGTCACTCATTCTAATCTGAATGATAATACCCTGTGTGGTAATCATCATGATTTCGTGATCATCAGTAACTGCCTTAACACCTACAAGTTCACCGGTCTTTTCGGTAATTCTGTAGCACTTAAGTCCTTTACCGCCACGGTGCTGAATCTTAAAGTCTTCAAGTTTTGTTCTCTTACCGATACCGTTTTCAGATACCACTAAGAGTGAATCGCCCTGATGATCTAACTGCATTCCGATAACATCATCATCTTTATCAAGTTCGATACCTTTAACACCTGTTGCCGCACGGCTCAAAGGTCTAACTTCGGATTCATCAAACTCGATGCTCATACCCTTTCTTGTAACGATAAAGATTTTATCGTTTTCGGTAGTGGTCTTTACTTCGATAAGTCTGTCATCTTCACGTAAGTTGATGGCGTTCAAACCATTCTTTCTAATGTTAGCAAACTCAATAATGGGAGTTTTCTTAACAACACCCTTTTGAGTTACAAAGAATAAGCACTTTCCTTCATTGAAATCTTCAATGGGGATGATTGCGTTTACTTTTTCTCCGGGACCTAACTGAAGCAGGTTAACCATTGCAGTTCCTCTGGAGATTCTGCTTGCTTCCGGAATTTCATAAACCTTTAATCTGTATGCTCTTCCGAAGTTTGTAAAGAACATGATATATCCGTGAGTGTTGGTCATAAGAAGATCTCTCATGAAATCCTGTTCAACAGGTTTCATGCCGGTGATTCCTACACCGCCACGGTTCTGCGCACGGAAGTTATCCACAGTCATACGCTTGATATACCCAAGATTACTGCAGGTAATAACAACGTTTTCATTTGGAATCAAATCTTCATCCATGATGTCATATTCATCACGTCCGATAGATGATTTTCTTTCATCACCGTATTTATCGGAGATTTCCTGAATTTCTGTCTTAATAACACCAAGGAGTAATTTTTCATCTGCCAAGATTGCTTTTAAGTGAGCAATCAATTTAACAAGTTCTTCGTGTTCTTCGTTTAACTTTTCACGTTCCAAACCTGTTAAAGCACGAAGTCTCATATCAACGATGGCCTGGGCCTGGGCATCGGATAAAGCAAATCTTTGAATCAACTTTTCCTTTGCTTCGGGTGTGTTGGCACTGCCTCTTATGATAGAAATTACTTCGTCAATATTATCTAAAGCAATAAGTAAGCCCTGTAAAATGTGGTCTCTTTCTTCTGCTTTATTTAATTCAAACTTTGTTCTTCTTGTTACAACTTCTTCCTGATGCTTTAAGTAATACTTAAGCATTTCAAGAAGGTTTAATACCTTGGGCTCGTTATTTACCAAAGCAAGCATAATTACGCCGAAAGTATCCTGAAGTTGTGTGTGCTTATATAATTTGTTAAGCACCACGTTTGCGTTTACGTCTCTTCTTAATTCAATAACGATACGCATTCCTTCACGGCTTGTTTCATCTCTTAAATCTGTAATACCGTCGATTCTCTTTTCTTTAACAAGTTCGGCGATTTTTTCGATTAATCTTGCTTTGTTAACTAAGTAAGGAAGCTCTGTAACAATAATTCTGCTCTTACCGTTAGGCATTTCTTCAATATCCGTAACGGCTCTTACTCTTACTTTTCCTCTACCTGTTCTGTAGGCTTCTTCGCATCCTCTTGTTCCTAAAATCATTGCACCGGTAGGAAAATCGGGAGCTTTAATGATATCAAGAACTTCTTCGATTTCTGTATCTCTGTCTTCTTCTACTTTGTTATCAATGATTTTTACAACCGCTTTTACCACTTCTCTTAAATTGTGAGGTGGAATGTTTGTTGCCATACCTACTGCAATACCGGTTGTTCCGTTTACCAAAAGATTGGGGTAACGGCTGGGAAGTACTACAGGTTCTTTTTCCGTTTCATCAAAGTTAGGAATAAAATCAACAGTATCTTTATTTAAGTCTGCCAAAAGTTCCATTGAAATTTTAGAGAGTCTGGCTTCTGTGTAACGCATTGCGGCTGCACCGTCACCGTCCACCGATCCAAAGTTTCCGTGACCGTCAATAAGCGGATATCTTAATGACCAGTCTTGAGCCATATTTACTAAAGCTCCGTATATGGAACTGTCTCCGTGAGGATGGTATTTACCCATCGTATCACCGACAATTCTGGCACTTTTTCTGTGAGGCTTGTCGGGACCGTTATTTAATTCAATCATGGAGTATAAAACTCGGCGTTGTACCGGTTTTAAACCATCTCTTACATCAGGCAATGCTCTTGCGGCAATTACGCTCATGGCATAATCGATGTAAGATGATTCCATGGTCTTTTTTAAATCTACCTCATGTATTTTGTCGTACTGTGGTACATTGTCAAAAATCTGGTCGTCCATCTTTTCTCCTAATAATTTATAGCAATTTCCTTTATTACTTTAAATATCAAGGTTCTTAACAAACTTAGCGTTAGCTTCAATAAAGTCACGTCTGGGCTCAACTTTATCACCCATAAGAGTGGTAAATGTTAAATCAAGTTCAGACTGTGCATCTTCATCCATGTTTACTCTTAAAAGTACTCTGTGCTCAGGGTCCATAGTTGTTTCCCAAAGCTGGTCAGCATCCATTTCTCCCAAACCTTTGTATCGCTGGATTCTGTTATTTGAATCTCTTCCGACTTCATTAAGAATGTTATTAAGTTCATCATCAGAGTATGCATACCATACTTTGTTGTTTTTCTTTAACTGATAAAGCGGGGGCTGAGCAAGGTAAACATGACCTTCTTTAATAAGCCCGGGCATAAATCTGTAAATAAATGTCAAAAGAAGTGTAGCAATATGAGCTCCGTCAACATCGGCATCGGTCATAAGAATGATTTTATGATATCTAAGTTTTTCAATATCAAATTCATCATGGATACCTGTTCCGAAAGCAGTAATCATGGCTTTGATTTCTTCATTGCCATAAACCTTATCCATTCTTGCTTTTTCAACGTTTAAGATTTTACCTCTCAAAGGTAAGATTGCCTGAGTTGCTCTGTTTCTGGCAGTCTTTGCACTTCCGCCCGCGGAATCTCCTTCGACTATATAGATTTCGCAGTTTTTAGGATCTTTATCAGAACAGTCTGCAAGCTTACCGGGAAGAGCACCTATATCAAGAGCGGTTTTTCTTCTTGTAAGTTCTCTTGCTTTTCTTGCAGCTTCTCTTGCTCGTGATGCTAAGATTGATTTATCACAAATCGTTCTTCCCACAACAGGATTTTGCTCAAGATAAATCGTAAGCTTTTCTGACAAAATACTGTCAACGGCACTTCTTGCTTCACTGTTACCAAGCTTTTGCTTTGTCTGTCCTTCAAACTGAGGATCTTCGATTTTAACACTTACAATAGCAGTCAAACCTTCTCTTATATCTTCACCTGTAAGGTTTTGCTCATTATCTTTTAATAACTTTCCGTTTCTGGCATAATCATTAAATGTTTTTGTAAGCGCATTTCTAAATCCCTGTAAGTGAGTTCCGCCTTCAGGAGTGTTAATGTTGTTTACGTATGTAAACACACTTTCATTGTAAGAATCGTTATGCTGCATTGCTATTTCAACATAAACGCCGTTCTTGGTTCCTTCAAAATAAAGAACATCGCCATACAAGGCTTCTTTACTGTTATTTAAATATTTAACGTATTCCTTGATTCCGCCTTCGTAGCAGAAAGAAACTTCCTTCTTTTCAACCTTCTTTTCACCTACATCATTGAAGGCTCTGTTTAAAAGTTTATCAATCTGCTCGTCGCCGTCTTCTTTTCCCATTGCAGCTTCTTTAGCTTCTTCAATCATACTGTCGGTTACTAAAGATTTTGCATGTTCTTCGGTTCTGTCGTCTCTTAAAGAAATCCTTAACCCCTTTGTTAAGAATGCCATTTCTCTAAGCCTTGACTTAATAATGTCAAAGTCAAAGATTGTGGTTTCTGTAAAAATCAAAGGATCGGGAAGGAAGGTAACGCTTGTTCCGGTTTCTTCTTCCGAACAAACACCAACTTCTTTAAGGGGATACATGGTTTTACCACGTTCATATCTTTGTTTATATACTTTTCCGCCTTGCTTAATGGTAACTTCAAGCCATTCGGACAAAGCATTAACAACGGATGCACCTACTCCGTGAAGTCCACCGGATACTTTGTATCCTCCGCCACCGAATTTTCCGCCTGCATGAAGAATTGTAAATACCACTTCTACAGCGGGAATTCCGGCTTTATGGTTAATTCCGACGGGAATTCCTCTACCGTTATCACTTACAGTAAGAGAATTGTCGTCATTTATAACTACTTCGATATGTGTACAATATCCGGCTAATGCTTCATCGATTGAGTTATCAACTATTTCATAAACCAAATGATGAAGACCTCTGCTGGCAGTCGTTCCAATATACATACCGGGACGTTTTCTAACTGCTTCAAGTCCTTCGAGTATCTGTATTTGGTCGGCGCCATATTCATTAACAGGTTCGTTTGACATATTCCCTCCTATGAACAGATAATACTTCCATTCACAACATTAATTACCTTGTTTATCTGAAAGTTATTATTTACAAAATCATCCAAACCGGTACAAGTAATTATGGTTTGTATATCTCCTATAGTGCTTAATAAGTAATTTTGTCTGTTGTTATCAAGCTCCGATAAAACATCATCAAGCAATAATACAGGAACGTGACCGGTTATTTTTTTTACTATTTCGATTTCTGATAACTTTAGTGATAATGCCGCAGTTCTTTGCTGTCCCTGAGAACCGTATTTCCTTATGTCTATTCCGTCAACAACAAAAGAAAAATCATCTCTGTGGGGGCCTACACTTGTAAGTTTATATTTTAAATCTTTGTCTCTGTGTTTCTTTAGTTCCTTTTCAAAGTTTTCGACACTTACGTCAGGTTCATAAATAAGCTCTATCTCTTCTTTTCCATTCGTAAGTTTGTTATGAACTTGCTTTATTATTTCGTTTAGCTCTTCAATAAACTTTTTTCTTTTTTCAATAATCAGTTTTCCGTAAGAAACAAGCTGCATATCCCATATATCAAGAGTATCGGTAAGCTCTGAATTATTAAAATGATCTTTTATGAGTTTGTTTCTTTGATCGATTATTTTGTTATATTTCGAAAGATTATAAAGATAAATCGGATCTAACTGACACAATTCCATGTCAACAAATCTTCTTCTTTCGGAAGGACCGTTCTTTATGATGCTTAAATCTTCCGGTGAAAATAAAACTACGTTAAGTATTCCCAAAAGCTGAGTCGCTTTTTTTATTTTGCTTCCGTTTACGGCAACTACTTTTGTTTTATCTTTTCTTAGTAAAATATCTATTTTGATATCATCAAAAGATTTACAAAGAACCATTGAAACATGAGCTTCATCTTTATCAAACCCTATTATTTCTTTATCTTTTGATCCTTTGTGAGATTTAGTGGTGGCGCACATAAAAATTGCTTCCAAAACATTGGTTTTGCCTTGGGCATTGTCGCCATATAAAACATTAGTCCCTTTATCAAAACAGACCTTTTCACTATTGTAATTTCTATAGCCTTCTAATTGAATCGATTTAATATACATAAAAGTTTACTTTTGAATCTTTATAGTCTGTCCGTTAAAAGAAACCTCATCTCCGGCGTATAACTTTCGACCTCTTCTTGTATCAACTTCACCGTTTACCAAAACATTACCTTCGGTAATTTCAATCTTGGCTTCAACTCCGTTTTCAACAAAACCGGCAGCTTTTAAAGCCTGGCCAAGTTTAATAAAATCCTCTTTTAAAGTAATAACTTCCATTACTTACTCCTTAATGAAATTTACAGGTAAAATGAAGTATACATATGTATCTTCATCATTTCTGATGATACAAGGGCTCTTTGCATTAATCATATACATATTGATTTCTTCTTCTTCCAAAACCTTTAATACATCAAGGAAGAACTTAGGTCTGAAAGCAATCGCAATGTCTTTTCCGCTCTTTTCACATGAAATGTTTTCTTTCATTTCACCAACGATAGTCTTAATAGACAAATCAATCTTTTCATCACTTACGTCAAATACGATAGGTTTATTTTCACCTTCTCTTAACATAAGTGTTCCTCTGTCTATACCTTCATAAAGATCTTTGTTTCTAACCTTTATCTTTGTTTCATAATCATTGTTAAGCATCTGCTCATAGTTAAAGTACTGGCCTTCAACCAATCTTGAAACAATAGTTGTGTTTTCAAGTTCAAATAAAACATGATTCTTTTCAAAGTAAATAACAACGTCTTTATTTACATCACCGGTAAGAATTCTTGAAATTTCATTCAAAGTCTTTCCTGGAATGATAACTTTGTTATCAGGATATGTGTTCTTTAATGCTACTTTTCTGTATGCGATTCTGTAGCCGTCCAAAGCAACAACTTTAAGTGTATCGTTACTTATTTCAAAAAGCTCTGAATTCATCATATGGTTTGAGTTATTTTCAGATAAACAGAAAATTGTCTGTCTTATAACATCTCTTAAAGAAAACTCGCTTATTAAAATACTGTCTGTTTTGCTTATTTTAGGTAATGCTGTAAAATCATCACCATCTTTACCGATAAGATTTATGAATGAATTCTCACATGTAATGTGTGTAACAAAGTTTTCTTCAACATCAAGTGTAACTGTATTTTCAGGAAGCTTTCTTACGATATCTGAAAGAAACTTAGCATCCAATGCTACATTTCCTTCTCTTTCAATTGTTCCTTCAACAACAGTTTCTATTCCAAGTTCTCCATCATTTGCAGTCAAAGTAATTTTACCTTTCTCTGCTTTTATAAGAATGCACTGAAGAATAGACATTGAAGTCTTAGCAGGAACTGCTTTTGAAACAATGTTAACTCCGTTTAAAAGATTATTCTTTGAACAAATGATTTTCATGTGTATAACTCCCTTCGCAAAAAAATTTGCGGTTTTTAATATATATTATTTTTATAATTAACAGTATTAATATTAGGGGGTGTTGATTAGTGGAAAACCTTAATTTTTTTGATTAATTAAACCTTTTTAAATGATGATAATTATGTTAAAAAGATAATTTTTTATGTTTATAAATTGGTGGTTTTCCACAGCCCTTAAAATTTGAAAATTTGTTATTTTCTTTATCCACATCCAATTAACATCTTTTGTTAATTAATTTGGGGATATTTTGCTTATAATTATTTCTATTTTTGAAGCAAGATCAGGGTTCTTTTTTATATCTTCCGCAATCTTATCTCTTCCGTGCATTACGGTTGTATGATCTCTGTTACCTAAAAATGCTCCGATTTCATTAAGTGAGTAATCAGTCATTTCGGTGCATAAGTACATAGCAATCTGTCTTGGAAGAGCGATATCCGCACTTCGTTTCTTTGAGTAAATTGATTCTGCTTTTACTCCAAAGTGTTCCGCAACTATATCTGTTATATATGAAGGAGTTAATTTAAGAGGCTTATCCGGATAGATAACATCTCTTAAAGCTTCTTCAGCTCTTTGTAAATTCATTTCAACATTGTTTAACTTTGAGTAAGCGATTATTTTATTAAAAGCTCCTTCAAGTTCACGGATATTTGACTTAATATTCGTTGCAATGTATTCAATTATTTCCTTATTAATATAGCGATCGCAATTCTCTGCATTTTTCATTAGAATTGCCATACGTGTTTCATAATCGGGAGCCTGTATATCTGTAATAAGTCCCCATTCAAATCTTGATCTGAATCTTTCTTCCAATGTTTCCATTTTCTTAGGAGGCTTATCGGATGAAAGAACTATTTGTTTTCCGGTTGAATGTAATGCATTAAATGTGTTAAAGAATTCTTCCTGGGTTGCATCTTTACCTATAATAAATTGAACGTCATCGACCATAAGTACATCGACGGTTCTGTATTTTTCTCTAAGTTTGGTAATTGCTGTTGCATTACCGCTTCTTACAGATTCGATTACTTCGTTGGTAAATTGCTCACTGGTTACATATAAAACTTTCATGTTTGGATTTTGTTCCAAAATGAAATGTCCGATTGCATGCATTAAGTGAGTCTTTCCAAGACCCGCTCCTCCGTAAATGTACAAAGGATTGTAAACGGTTCCCGGAGATTCGGCCACAGCCAAAGAAGCTGCATGAGCCATTTTGTTGTTTGAACCTACAACGAAAGTATCAAATTTGTATTTAGGATTTAAATTAGCGTTTTCTGAATTTATGTTATAAACATTGTTTACCGTTCCGGTAACAGAATCCGATGTATTAACATCCTTTTCAAGTTTGAAAACAACATCATACTCATGATTGAACATTTCAGATATTGTTACATGGAAAGGATCTCCATATTTCATATTGATATAACTAAGGGATTGAGCTTTTTCAGACGGAATAATGATAACTACTGTATCATTTTCGATAGAATGAAACTTTAAGGGCATAATCCAGGTGTTGAAGGATACATCGGTAAGCTCATATTCTTTACGGACTGTTTCTTTAATTAAGTCCCATTTTTCACTTATTCCCGACATAAATACCTCCAAATTACCATAAAAATATATCTACTTTATCTTACTCTAATATAAGAAATAATTCAATTGATTATTTATCCACAATATCCACATTTTTTTATCCACATTTTGTGGATAACATTGATTATAATTCATTATTTTTCCTTATAAAAATCTTATATGTGGATATCATTTTTATTTATATTAACATACTCAAACACAGTAAAATAAGGGCTTTTTTATATTTTGTAAAAACTTTTAAACCAATTATCCACAAGATATTCACTTTTTGTGGATAAAGATATGTGGAAAGCAGTTATCCACCGCTTATCCACTATTGGTAAAAATCAACATTTTGTGGTTTAAAATTTGGTGAAAAACATCATATAGAGGCAGGAAAATTTAATAAATTCAATTCTTTTGTTTTCCTTGACTATGTACATTCTTTTTAATATAATCGTATTGCTGTTTCCACGTAAATTTTTAAAAATAATAGTTACCTTATATATATAATTAAGGTTGAGTAAGGAGGTGTTTGTTCCATGAAGATGACATTTCAGCCTAAAAAGAGATCACACTCTAAGGTTCACGGATTTAGAGCTCGTATGAGTACTCCCGGCGGAAGAAAGGTTTTAGCTTCCAGAAGAGCAAAGGGAAGAAAGAAATTATCAGCTTAGGCCGCATTTTTGTGGCCTTTTTTTCTATCTTAGAATTTTAATATGAAGAAAACAGATAGTTTAAAAAGTAACTTAGATTTTCAAAAGGTTTATAAAACAGGAAAGTCTTACGCAAACAAGTTTCTTATTATGTATGTTGTGGAAAACGGCGAAGAAAGAAACAGACTTGGAATTTCTGTCAGTAAGAAAGTAGGAAACAGTGTAGTAAGACATAGAGTTAAGCGATTGATTCGCGAAAGTTATCGATTACAGGAAGCTGTGTTTAATAGTGGTTTAGACATCGTAATCGTCGCAAGGTCAAGTTGCGCCGGCATTTCTTATAAAGAAACGGAAAGCGCAGTTTTACATTTGGGAAAGCTTCATTCAATTGTTTGTCCAATTAACTGATATTGGAATTTAATGCTATGAAAAGAATATTATTATTTTTGATAAAACTTTACAGAAAATACATTTCACCAATGAAATCAACGAAATGTCCTTATTATCCTACATGCTCACAATATGGCATGGAAGCTATTGAGAAATATGGTGCGATTAAAGGTGGAGCTTTGGCCGCATGGCGTATTTTAAGATGTAATCCTTTATCAAAGGGAGGTTATGATCCCGTTCCTTAATATTCTCTGATTAGTAATGAGGAGGATATAAATTGAATACTATTGTTTTAACGCAAAGTGGTGGTTTATTAGGACCGATTGCGAAGTATATTCTCGGACCCATCTTGAAATGGATTTTTGATTTTCTTGATTGGTTACCCTGGGAAAACTCAGCTAATGTCGGTGTAGCAATCATTATTTTTACTCTTGTTGTTTATATTGCATTATTGCCTCTTACCATTAAGCAACAGAAGTTTTCAAAACTTCAGGCAAAGATGCAGCCTGAAATTCAAAAGATTCAGGAAAAATATAAAAACAAAAAAGACCAGGATTCTCAGATGGCAATGAACCAGGAAACACAGGAAGTGTACAGAAAGTACGGTGTTTCTCCTATGGGAAGTTGCTTACAGTTGTTAATCCAGATGCCTATTCTTATTGCACTTTACAGAGTTATTTATTCAATTCCCGCTTACGTTCCTATGATTAAGAACGCATTTACGGGATTGGTTGATTCTTTAATGGCAAAAGAAGGTGCTACCGAGTTTCTTTCAAATTTAACATCCGGTAGAGGATTTGCTAAGCAGTTTTCAAATGAATTGTTTTTGGCAGGCGATCCCACTTATGTTCAAAACACCTACATCGATGTTTTAAACAGAGCATCTAAGGCAGATTGGGCTTCACTTTCAGAAAAGTTTCCCGATTTATCATCAGTAATCGATTCAACAATGTCTACTCTTGATAAATACAATAATTTCTTAGGTATTAACATTAGTTATTCTCCTTGGGAAATTATAAAGCCCGCTTTTCAGAATCACGCATATTTATTGGTACTTGGTGCAATATTAATTCCTGTTCTTTCAGCAGTAACTCAGTGGATTAATATTAAACTTACACCCACACCTTCAAATGATAAAAAAGGTGAGCAGGATCCTACGGCTGCAACAATGAAATCTATGAATTTGTTCATGCCTATATTCTCTGCATTTATGTGTTTCACATTACCTTCAGGTATGGGTATTTACTGGATTGCCGGTGCAGTTATCAGAAGTATTGAACAGGTTCTTATCAATAAGCACATTGACAAGATGGATCTTGAAGCTGAAATAAAGAAGAATGTTGAAAAGAGAAATGCAAGACTTAGAAAAGCAGGTATCGATCCTGAAAAGCTTGCTCAGAACGCATCTATTTCAACAAAGTCTATGGCTAAAAAGCCTACTATTTCTCAGAAGGCAGCAATGGCAAACGGAAAATCTGTTAACGAAGATAAAATTGCTTCAACAGAATACAATAACAAAAATGTTGCCAAGCCCGGTTCTTTAGCTGCTAAAGCTAACATGGTAAAAGAGTATAACGAAAGAAATAATAAATAGGGAGATTACAGATGGAATATAGAGAGTTTTCTGCTAAGACAGTAGACGATGCTATTACTGAAGCATGTCAGAGCCTGTCTGTAACTAGCGATAGATTGGAATATGAAGTTGTAGAAGAAGGTTCTTCCGGATTTTTGGGATTTAACTCTAAGCCTGCTACCATTAAAGCTAGAGTAAAAGATTCTTTGGAAGACAGAGTAAAGACCTTCTTAAATGAAGTTTTGGGTGCTATGAAAGTTGAAGCACTTGTAAAGATTTCATATGATAAAGATCAAAGAAATATGGACATCGAAATTTCCGGTGATGACATGGGAATTTTGATTGGTAAAAGAGGAGCTACCCTCGATTCTTTACAGTATCTTGCATCACTTGTTGCAAATAAAGGTGAAGAAGATTACATCAGAGTTAAAGTAGATACAGAAAATTATCGTGAACGTAGAAAAGAAACCCTTGAAAATCTTGCAAAGAACATGGCTTTCAAAGTTAAGAGAACAAAAAGAAGTGTTTCTTTGGAACCTATGAATCCTTACGAAAGAAGAGTTATTCATTCGGCACTGCAGAATGATAAGTATGTAACTACTCACAGTGAAGGCGAAGAGCCCTACAGACATGTTGTTGTTACAATGAAGAAATAATTGAAGGGTGCCTTAAGTGAAAACTTAGGGCACCTATTTTTAGGTGAAAGTATGGAGACTAATACTATAGCTGCAATTTCTACCGCACTAAGTGAAGGTGGAATCGGTATTATCCGTGTATCGGGAGATGATGCATTAAATATTGTAAATAGTATTTTTGTAAATAAAGACAAGAAGCAAAATCTTTTGTCTTTTAAATCTCATACCATCCATTATGGTTTTATTGTTTCAGGCGATGAAATTGTGGATGAAGTAATGGTTTCTATAATGAAAGCTCCAAACTCATTTACAAAAGAAGATGTGGTTGAGATTAATTGTCACGGCGGAATCTTGGTTTGTAAAAAAATATTGGAGCTTGTTTTAAATAACGGTGCTAAATTGGCAGAGCCCGGTGAATTTACAAAAAGAGCTTTCTTAAACGGAAGAATCGATTTGTCAAAAGCAGAAGCCGTTATGGATGTAATCTCTTCAAAGAATAATCAGGCTTTAAAAAATTCCCTGATGCATCTTGAAGGAAAGTTATTTGAAAAGATTAAAGAAATAAGAGAAGGAATCCTTTACGAGATTGCTTTTATTGAATCTGCATTGGACGATCCAGAGCACATTTCTTTAGACGGTTACAATGAAAAGCTTTCTGAAAAGCTTTCATATTTAATAAATGAAGTATCTAAGTTATATGATTCTTCTAAAAAGGGAAAGTTTTTAAAAGAAGGTATCAATACCGTAATTTTAGGAAAGCCCAATGTAGGTAAATCTTCTTTGTTAAATGTTTTGTCAGGTTATGAAAAAGCAATTGTTACAGATGTTGCCGGTACAACCAGAGACATTATTGAAGAAGAAGTTGTCTTAAACGATATTTCTTTAAATCTTATTGATACCGCAGGTATCCGTGAAACCGATGATTATGTTGAAAACATCGGAGTTTCCAGAGCAAAAAAATATGCGGATTCCGCAGATTTAGTTTTGTTTATTATGGATGCCACTAAAGATATTTCCAAGGAAGATGAGGAAATAATTGATTTAATCAAAGATAAAAAGACAATCGTTTTATTAAATAAGATTGATGCAGATTGTGTTCTTTCTAAAGAAAAAGTTTCAAAACTCTTTTCAAAAGAATGTGATATATTGGAGATATCTGCTAAGGAATCTTTGGGTATCAAAGATCTTGAAAATATTATTGAAAATATGTTTTTGGAAGGAAAGTTACCTTCCAACGATGAATTGTATATAACAAATATAAGACAGGGTGAAGAAATTAAAAATGCTCTTACTTCTTTAAAGAATGTAGAAGACAGTATTGAAAAAGGACTTCCCGAAGATTTTTATTCAATAGATTTAATGAGTGCTTATGCATCCCTTGGAAAAATAATCGGAGAGCAGGTCGACGATGATTTGGTTGATGAGATTTTTTCAAAGTTTTGTATGGGTAAATAGATAGGTTTAAATATGAGTGAGCAAAATAAGAATCAATGGATTGAAAATGTAGATGTGTGTGTTGTCGGTGCAGGTCATGCAGGATGTGAAGCTGCACTTGCTTCAGCAAGACTTGGTCTTAATACTGTAATGTTTACAGTAAGTGTTGACAGTATTGCACTTATGCCATGTAACCCAAATGTTGGCGGAACTTCAAAAGGTCATTTGGTAAGAGAAGTTGATGCCCTTGGCGGTGAAATGGGAAAGAATATTGATAAAACTTTTATTCAATCCAAAATGTTAAATGTTTCAAAGGGACCTGCCGTTCATTCTTTAAGAGCGCAGGCTGATAAATCCGAATACTCAAGATCTATGAGACGGGTTTTGGAAAATACCGAAAATCTTACCATTAAGCAGGCTGAGATTTGTGAACTTATAATTGAGGATAATACCATTAAAGGAGTAGTTACAAATACAGGAACTACTTATATGTGTAAAGCAGCTGTTCTTTGTACAGGTACTTACCTTAAGGCAAGATGTTTGTGCGGAGAAGCAATTACTTACACTGGTCCTTCCGGACTTCAGGCTGCAAACAATCTTTCAAAGAATCTTATTGATAACGGAATTTTACTTAGAAGATTTAAGACAGGAACTCCTGCCAGAATGGATAAAAGAAGTATCGATTTTTCCAAGATGGAAGAGCAGTTTGGTGATGAAAGAATAATTCCTTTTTCTTATTCCACAGATCCTGAGTCGGTTCAGAAAGAACAGGTTTCTTGCTGGCTTACTTATACAAATGAAGAAACACATAAAATTATCAGAGCGAACCTTAATCGCTCACCTATTTATGCAGGAATTATTGAAGGAACCGGTCCCAGATATTGTCCTTCTATAGAAGATAAAGTTGTTAAATTTGCAGAGAAAGAAAGACATCAGGTTTTTATCGAACCTGAAGGATTGTATACAAACGAAATGTATATCGGAGGAATGTCTTCTTCTTTACCCGAAGATGTTCAGCTTCAGATGTACAGAACGGTTCCCGGATTAGAAAACTGTAAGATCGTTAGAAACGCTTACGCCATAGAATATGATTGCCTTGAGCCAAATCAGCTTTTACCTTCTTTGGAATTAAAAAAGATAAGCGGTCTCTTTTGTGCCGGACAATTTAACGGAAGTTCCGGATATGAAGAAGCAGCAGCCCAGGGTCTTATTGCAGGTATTAATGCCGCAATGAAAATTAAAGGAAAAGAACCCTTGGTTTTGGATAGATCCGAAGCTTACATCGGAGTTTTGATTGATGACCTTGTTACAAAGGATAACAGGGAACCCTATCGAATGATGACTTCAAGAGCTGAGTACAGATTACTCTTAAGACAGGATAATGCCGATTTAAGACTTAGAAAGTTTGGCTACGAAGTAGGTCTTGTTTCAAAAGAAGATTATGAGAAAACTTTAAAGAAACAGGAAGCCATTGAAAAAGAAGTAAACAGACTTAAATCTACTATGGTTGGAGCCAATAAAAAAACTCAGGATTTTCTTACAAGACACGAAAGTTCTTTGCTTAAAACTGGGGCTAGTCTTGCTGACTTAATGTGCAGGCCTGAACTAACATATGAAAATTTGGCCGAACTTGATGACGAAAGACAAAATTTACCTTATGATGTACTTGAGGAAGTAATTATTCAAGTTAAATATGAAGGTTATATTGAAAGGCAGATGCATCAGGTAAGTCAGTTTAAAAAGATGGAAAAGAAACTGATTCCCGATGATATTGATTATGATGATGTATCAAGTTTGAGATTGGAAGCAAGACAGAAGCTTAAACAGTTTAAGCCTTTAAGCGTAGGTCAGGCTTCAAGACTTTCAGGTGTAACCCCTGCTGATATTTCAGTTTTGCTTGTATATCTGGAACAGTTAAAATACAGGAAAAAATAATGGCAATAAACGAAACTTATTTAGAAGATGTCTTTAAAACCTTAGATTTATTATTATCTGAGAGACAATTATCACAATTCATTACTTATTACAAGCTACTTATTGAATGGAATGAAAAGATAAACCTTACAGCCATTACAGAGTATGAAGATGTGTGTGTTAAGCATTTTCTTGATTCGGCATCAATTGTAAAACTGTTTTCTTCTTATAAAGAAGCAGATGAATTCTTTAAAGATAAAACAATGATTGATGTAGGAACAGGAGCCGGTTTTCCCGGAATTTGCTTAAAGATTCTTTTTCCTGATTTAGAGCTTACATTAATGGATTCTTTGGATAAAAGAATTAAGTTTTTAAATGAAGTAATAAAAGAATTATCTTTAGATAAAATAGAAACCGTTCATGCAAGAGTTGAAGAGTTTGCAAAAAAGAGTGAATTCAGAGAGCAGTTTGATTTTGCCACTGCAAGAGCAGTAGCTTCTCTTCCGGTTTTAAGTGAGTATTGCCTTCCCTTTGTAAAGCTTGGGGGAGAGTTTATTGCTTACAAATCTGAAAAAGCAGATGAAGAAGTTTCTTTATCCCAAAATGCATTTTCTGTTTTAGGCGGAAAATTAAAGAAAAATGTTTCTTTTGTTTTACCTGAAACTGATTATAAAAGAGCTATTATAGTGATTAACAAAGAAAAGAGTACACCTTCCGGTTATCCAAGAAAAGCCGGAACACCTGTAAAGAAACCTTTATAAAAGGAGTTTCATATGTCTGATAATCGTACTAATGACATTTTATTGGATTTAAAAAAGAATTTCCTTGATGATAGAAAAGATTTGCAGGACAAAATTGTAGAAGTAGAAACTCAGATTAGACAGTGTAATGATTTCATTGAATCTTTAAATAAAAAAGATGACAATGATTATAATATGTTTTCTCCCAGAAGCGCGTCCAGAGTTTACAAAGATCAGGTTTATGAAAAGAAACTTGAGATTGAAAAACTTGAGGAGGAGCTTCGCACCTATTATAAGAAGTTAGGTAACATTACTAAAAAGATTGATTCGATTAATGAATTACAACCTGACGAACTTGAAGATCTTTCGGAAAAGAAAACAAGAGAGAAAAACGATACTCGCATGCTGTATCTTCAAATGCAGGAAGATGACAGACAAAGAATTGCCGCAGGTTTGCATGACTCAGTATTGCAGAATTTATCTTTACTGATGCACAACTTAGAACTTGCGGAAAAGTTTATTGATTATGATGCGGTTCGGGCTAAGCTTGAACTTGAATCTAATAGAAAACTTGTAAAAGGAACTATCGACGACATTCGAAACACAATATTCGACCTTCGTCCCATGCAGTTTGATGATTTTGGATTTAAACAAACTTTACAAAATCAATTGGACGGCTACAGAAATCGCACTAATATGGAAATCTCTTACCATATTGATGACATCGATGATAAGGATAATCTAATTCTACTTAGTATTTTCCGTATCATCCAGGAGTTGGTGGTTAATTCCATCAAGCATTCAAACGGTAAGAAAGTTGAAGTTAAGGTGCTTGATCGGGGTACGAGTATATATGTTGAAGTGGCTGATGACGGTCAGGGAATAAGTTTGGATGATTTAGAAAAACAAAATCATTTTGGAATGAAAATTTTGAAAGAGCGAGTAAGAATGCTCGGAGGAGTTTTCTCTATTCAAAACGTTTCTGTCGGTTCAAAGGTTACCATAGAACTTTCGTCGTAGTTGGTTTAAGGAGGGTTTTGTGAGTATAAGAGTTGTTTTGGTTGATGACCACAAAATGTTAAGAGAGGGTGTCAAACAGTTATTGGAGTTTGATTCTGATATTGTTGTTTGTGCTCAAGCTTCTACCGGAGAAGAATGTAAGGAAATTGTAGGGAAAGTACCCTGCGATGTTGTTGTCTTGGATATTAATCTTCCTGATTGTTCAGGCACTAAGTTGCTTAAGGACTTAAAGAAGATTAATAAAGATGTGGCATACCTTATGCTTTCAGTTCATAACGAAGTTGAATATGTTATGGAATCAGTTGATCTCGGAGCAAACGGATATGTGTTGAAAGAAGCAGGATCCACAGAATTGATTAAAGCAATCAAAGCCGTTTATTACGGTGAAAGATATATCCAGGCGGATTTAGTTCCTGCTCTTAATGCAAGATTACTTAGACGTGCGGACGACTATAATAAGGGTGAGCGCATCACTAAGAGAGAAAAGCAGATACTTATCAGTATCGCATTGGGCCATACCAATAAGGATATTGCTTCAGAATTTTCTATCAGTGAACGTACTGTTAAGAATCATATCACCAACATATTTAGGAAGATTAATGTAACAGACCGTACTCAAGCTGCTGTTTTTGCAATAAGAAACAACTATGTAAATTTATAGGATGTTTCACGTGAAACATTTCTATGAAACAGTGTCATAAACCCCAAAATATGTTTCACGTGAAACATTTAAACCCCTAAATCTTGTGAAAAGGGCCGTGAAACATCAAAAAAACGCCATTCGTGAAACATTCCCTATAGAATGAGGGGAAGATAAGTGATATAGTGTTTAGGAAAAGGAAAGAAATATAACAATATGGGAAAGATCATTTCAATTACAAATCAGAAGGGTGGAGTCGGCAAGACCACATCCTCTATAAATCTTTCCGCTGCCATTGCAGCAACGGGAAAAAAAGTATTGGTTGTTGACGCCGATCCCCAGGGAAATACTACCAGCGGACTTGGCGTAGAAAAGAATACTCTTGAAGATACATTATATGAATTGATGATAGGTGACAGCTCAACCGAAGAATGCATAATCAAAAACGTATGCAAAAACCTTGATCTGATACCTGCAAACGTAAATCTTGCGGCTGCTGAGATAGAGATACTTCAGGAGCCCAACAATCAGTTTATATTAAAGAAAGCACTTGACTGGGTAAGGGACAAATATGATTTCATCATCATTGACTGTCCTCCTTCTTTAAGTACTCTTACGGTTAATGCTTTATCAGCTTCAAATTCCGTTCTTGTTCCGATCCAGTGTGAGTATTTCGCCCTTGAAGGTCTTACTTCACTGATAAATACGGTAAATCTGGTAAAAGAACGCCTTAATCATGACATTGACATGGAAGGTGTCTTCTTTACCATGTATGATGCAAGGACAAAGCTCAGCGAAGAAGTTGTGGCTGACGTTAAGCAGAAACTCAGGGGATATACCATCTTTAATTCCATAATCCCCACAAACGTAAGACTTGCGGAGGCTCCCAGCCAGGGAATGCCCATTAACGAATACGATCCCACGTCAACGGGAGCAAAGGCTTACGAATCTCTTGCAAGAGAGATCATAAAGAATAACAGGAAATAATAAGGAAAGGAAGGCAGACCATGGCACCAAAGAGCAGAGGTCTCGGAAGAGGGCTTGATTCACTTATTCCTGCTTCCATCGGAGAAGACAAGATAATAAAGGAAGTTGCACAAAAGAGCGGAAGTGCGGAATCAACGGTTGATATCAATCTCATCAATCCAAACAGAGAACAGCCCCGTAAGGAATTTAACAGGGAAAAACTGGAAGAACTTGCCGATTCCATTAAACAGCATGGTCTTATCGAGCCAATCCTTGTTCAGGATCGTGACGATCACTACGAGATAGTAGCCGGAGAAAGAAGATGGAGAGCCGCAAAGCTTGCCGGTCTTAAGGAAGTTCCGGTTGTAATCAGAAAATTCTCCGAACAGGAGATAGTAGAGATCTCACTTATAGAAAATATACAAAGAGAAGACTTAAATGCCATTGAAGAAGCTCTTGCTTACAAGAGTCTCATGGATAAGTTCGGTCTTAAGCAGGATGAGGTGGCAAAAAAGGTTTCAAAGAACCGTACCACCATCACTAACTCCTTAAGACTGTTAAAGCTTGGAGAAAAGGTAAGAAATCTCGTTATTGAGAAGCAGATCTCGGAAGGTCATGCCAGAGCTTTACTTGCGATAGATGATGAGGATAAACAGTTTGCCCTTGCGGAGAGAGTTATTAAGGACAAGCTTTCCGTAAGAGATATAGAGAAGCTGGTTAAGGAAGGATCCAACACAAAACCGGTGAAAAAGGAGCTTCCCGCTGAACTGGACATTTTCTATAAGGATATCGCAGAAAAAATGAAAGCAAGTCTCGGAACAAAGGTTGTTGTTACGGGAAAAGGTGACGGATCGGGAAAGATCGAGATAGAATTTTATTCAAATGACGATCTTGACCGTATCAAGGCACTTCTCAAATGATCATAAGGGGAATATGATAATGAACAGCAGGTTTTTAAATAACTTGGGAATGGGAAATGTCGATTTCGGTATAGTGATCTTTGTAATGGCTGTTTTGCTGTTAATTTCGATCATCGTACTTATAGTAACAACAGTTAAGTTATGTAAACTTCGAAAAAGGTTCGAAAAGTTCTCTCAGGGACGAAATGCAAAGAGTCTCGAAGAAGAGATCGGAACCATGTTCGAACAGAATAAAGCAATAAAAGATCAGACCGACAAGAACAAGAGAGACATCAAGTTCATCTATAAAGTCCTTGAGTCAACCTTTCAGAAGATCGGTCTTATAAGATATGACGCCTTCTCGCAGATGGGCGGAAAATTCAGCTTTTCCCTGGCTTTGTTGAATGAAAAGAATGATGGTTTCATCATCACATCGGTTCATGCAAACGAAGGTTGCTATACTTATTCCAAGGAAATTACAAAGGGTGAGTGTGACACCACACTGGGACCGGAAGAACAACAGGCACTTGATAAGGCCATGGGGAAAGGTTAAAAGGATTTATCGTGAAATTATGTAAACTATCAGATATCGTCGGATACGAAAAACTTGCAAGACCTGCAATGACTTCCGACTACAGAGAGCTTCTTGCGGCAGGAACGGTCTTAAAGCCGGAATATGTGGCAAAGCTTGAGCAGCTTGGAATAACAGAGGTATTGATCGACGATACAAAATTAAAACCCGAAGAAGTTCAGATCTTAAAAGATGATGTTGAGGATCTGTTTAAGGAAAAGGTTCGTTCCGTTATAGAGCGCCATGTATATTCAAATACTGCCGAGCTCGAGGAATTGAGCAAAACCGCCGACAGGATCATTTCAAGTATTCTCGATAATAATGAAGTGATCGAACAGATCTATGACATAAAGGAAAGAAGTGCCGATATTTACGAGCATTCCATAAGTGTCTGCGCCATTGCGATCCTTATGGCCGCAAAGCTTAAGCGCGACAAAACGGAAATGCATAATATCGGAGTGGCTTGCCTTTTCCACGATATTGGATTAAGATATCTTGACTTCAAGTATGATAATCAGATGATCGAGGATCTGAGTGAAAGGGAGCTTATCGAATACAGAAAGCATCCCGCCTATGCATTTTCAGCCCTCGAAGATGAGACCTGGATCTCCAAAGAAAGCAAATTGATGATATTGCAGCATCATGAAAGGCTTGACGGATCCGGATATCCATTGCATGTAAAAAGTCCCGGCATATGTTCCCAGATCATCGAGGTTGCGGATGCATTTGATGAAATGATCTGCGGTATCGGATGTACGAGAAGCCGTGTTTACGAAGCAGTTGAATATTTGAAGATCTTCCGCGGAACCAAGTTTTCCGATGAGATCGTCGATGTACTTCTTGATTTCACCGCGGTTTATCCTGCGGGAAGCCTTGTATTGTTAAACACGGGAGAGATCGGTGTTGTTGTTAAGCAAAACAAACAGTTCCCCGAAAGGCCCGTATTAAGAATAGTCAAAGATAAAGACGGTCGGACCGTTGACGATGAGAAAATATACGATCTTCTTGATGAGAGGACCGCATACATAGAAAAAGTAATCATGTAGCGAAAGGACATCAGAAAATGATAGACATTAAGTTTTTGCGTGAAAATCCGGAAGCAGTAAAGGAAAACATCCGTAAAAAATTCCAGGATGACAAGCTTCCCCTCGTAGATCAGGTCATCGAACTTGACGAATTAAGAAGAAAGACTCAGATGGAAGCCGACAATATCAAGGCTCAGAAGAACAAGATCTCAAAAGAGATCGGTGCTTTGATGGCACAGGGCAAAAAAGAAGAAGCCGAGGAAAAGAAGGCCGAAGTTGCAAGAGATGCTGCCAAGCTTGCGGAGCTTGACGAATTACAGAAGGAATATGAAGAAAAAACAACAAAGATCATGATGATAATTCCAAACATCATCGATCCTTCGGTTCCCATCGGTAAAGATGATTCCGAAAATGTTGAAGTAAAGAAATACGGTGAGCCCGTTGTTCCGGATTTCGAGATTCCTTATCATACCGAGATCATGGAGAAGTTTAACGGTATCGATATCGATGCAGCCGGAAAGGTTGCCGGAAACGGATTCTATTATCTCATGGGTGATATCGCAAGGCTTCATTCCGCAGTTATCTCTTATGCAAGAGATTTCATGATCGACAGAGGATTTACTTACTGTGTTCCTCCTTTCATGATCAGATCAAACGTTGTTACAGGCGTTATGAGTTTTGCCGAAATGGACGCAATGATGTACAAGATCGAAGGTGAAGACCTTTATCTCATCGGAACCAGTGAACATTCCATGATCGGTAAGTTTATCGATACCATCACTCCCGAGGAGCAGCTTCCTTTGACTCTTACCAGCTATTCACCCTGCTTCCGTAAGGAAAAAGGTGCTCATGGTATTGAGGAGCGAGGCGTTTACAGAATTCACCAGTTTGAGAAGCAGGAAATGATCGTTGTCTGCAGACCTGAAGAATCACCTATGTGGTTTGACAAGCTTTGGCAGAACACCGTTGATCTTTTCCGTTCAATGGATATTCCCGTTCGTACCATCGAGTGCTGTTCGGGAGATCTTGCAGACTTAAAGGTTAAATCTTACGATGTAGAAGCATGGTCACCCCGTCAGAAGAAATATTTCGAAGTAGGTTCCTGCTCAAACCTCGGAGATGCACAGGCAAGAAGATTAAAGATCAGAGTTAAGGATAAGGACGGCAACAAGTATTTTGCACATACTCTCAACAATACCGTTGTTGCACCTCCCCGAATGCTCATCGCATTTTTAGAGAACCACTTACAGGCCGACGGAACCGTTACGATTCCCGAAGTTTTGCAGCCTTACATGGGCGGAAAGAAAGTTCTCGGGTAATCAGGAGAAACAAGCATTGCACAAATATCTGCGCGCTGTGGGCTTTTCCGGCATAAACAGTCGTGAAAAGCTCCAGTCAATAATTGCATTAACCATAAAAAACGCAAAAGAACGTTCCTTTACCACACTTGAAGACGACGTTCTTTTGGCCGAGTATACCTTAAGCTTCGGCCCCGGCTTCGGTCTCACCGTCTGCGGTGAGATGGATAAGGAAGACCGGTTTGTTTTTGAATACTGCTATCCCTTTTTGAGAGCCGACAATGTCTCCTCAGACGAGAAGGTCACCATCGAAAGACATGCGGCAACGATATCCTATGCAGGAGTTTTTGATGATGAAAGAATGGGTATCACCATAATCTTTTATCTCTTAAACCGCATTCCGTACGTGATGAAGCGGAATACAAATTCACTTCCTTCATCAGGTACAACAATTTCGTTGACAGGTCTCTCTTTAGAGGGTACTATAGTTATGCCCGTTGTTAAAAATCCCAAAGAGGAGAAGAAAGCAACGGAAAGAAGAAGAAACCGGAACATCCTTATGGAAGCGGCGAAAAAGGGTGATGAAAGCGCCATCGAAACCCTGACTCTTAAGGATATGGATATGTACTCACAGATCTCAAGAAAGATCAGATACTGTGATGTATATACTCTCGTTGAAACCTATTTCATGCCTTACGGTGTGGAATGTGACCAGTATTCGATCCTCGGTGAGATCGAGCTGTGGCGTGAGGAAAAAAATTCAGTCACCGGTGAAGTTGTTTATGAGATGCTGCTTAACTGCAACGAAATGAAGATTGCGGTTTGCATAAACAAAGCCGATCTTGTGGGCGAGCCCGAAGTCGGCAGAAGATTCAAAGGAAACATCTGGCTTCAGGGATATATCAATTATCCCGGGACAAATGTCTGAATTTGAGAAATGTTTCTGTAGCTCAGCAGGATAGAGCGTTCGCCTCCTAAGCGAAAGGCCGGCGGTTCGAATCCGCCCAGGAACGTTGAGGAGCCGATAAAGGCTCCTCTTTTTTGATTGTAAAGGAGAATTTTATCATGAAAAAGAAATTGACGACGATCCTTGTTCTTACAGGTGCACTTGTGCTGGGCGCATGCGCAAATCCCTTTGAATCGGTACAGCGTGATAACACTTCCGTTTCCTCCGAGATCTCGGAAAAAGAAAAAGAAGACGATCACGTAGTATTGAATCTTCCCGAGAAAAAAGAGGATGAAACCTCCGTATCGGAAGAACCCAAGCCCGAAGATCCCACACCTGCAGCTTCGGATGAACCTGAAGAGTATTATTACGGAGATTATACTGAATTAAGCGAAGGTGACAGAGCTCCCTGGTTTGCTGCGGATCTGGTTGACGGCGGTAAGTTTGAGATGGCAGATCTTAAGGGTAAGGTTGTTTTGGTAAATTTCTGGGCAACCTGGTGCGGACCCTGCGTAAGGGAAATGCCCGCTTTTGAATGGCTTTACGCTGAATATTCAACTGATGATGTTGCCATCGTTGCGGTAAACTGCATGGATGATAAAAATACCGTTGATTCCTTTGTTTCCGAAAACGGATACACCTTCCCCGTTGCATACGATATTGACGGAAGCATCGAGGATCAATATCCCACGGACGGAATTCCTTATACTGTTGTTGTGGGAAAGGACGGATATATAAAGAATATCTATATCGGAGCTTACGATGCCCAGTCCCAGTACGAAGAATACAAATCAGCCATCGACGCAGCACTTTCGGAGTAAAACATGAAGAAGAAACTGATAACCGGAGGACTCATTTTAGCAGGACTGACACTTACGGCGATCGGCATTGTCACCGGGGGAGCCACGGATGTACTTAATAAGGCGATCCGTATCTGCTATGAATGTATAGGTATCGGATGAAAAAATACAGAAGAAAACTGGTGCAGGTCATTACGGCTTTGCTCTACAACTGCAATTTCACAGGCTTCGCCACCGGTAAGATATATAAAGGAAAAACAAAAAGTGCCTGCGTTCCCGGTCTTAACTGTTACTCCTGTCCGGGAGCAGTGGGAGCCTGTCCTTTGGGAAGTTTTCAGCAGGCCCTTGTTTCTTCAAAATACAGATTTCCCTATTATATGCTTGGAACCCTCCTTTTGTTCGGGGCGTTGCTGGGAAGGTTCATCTGCGGATTTTTATGTCCCTTCGGACTCTTTCAGGAACTGCTTTATAAGATCCCGGGAAAGAAAGTTAAAAAAGGTAAATGGTCCCACGTTCTTTCATACTTAAAATATGTGATCCTTGTGGGCCTTGTTATTCTTGTTCCCATTCTTTTAAAAGAGCCGGGCTTTTGCAAATTCATATGTCCCCAGGGAACTTTGGAAGGCGGGATCTTACTTTCAATCAGGAATGAGAGTGTAAGGGCCATGCTCGGAAACCTGTTTTCCGTAAAGGCAGCAGTGCTTGTGGTGATAGTGCTGTTGTCGGTATTCATCTTCAGATTCTTCTGCAGGTTCATCTGCCCTTTGGGAGCGATCTATTCCTTCTTTAACAAAGTCTCCCTTGTGAGAATGGAGATCGACGAAGATAAATGTACCGGTTGCGGAGCCTGCACCCGTTTTTGTAAAATGGATGTAAATAAGGTCGGAGACCGTGAATGTATCCAGTGCGGAGAGTGCAGTGACATCTGTCCTCATTCCGCTATCTGCAGAAAAGGTATTAAGATCTTAAAATAAGGAGCGATCATGTCAGAAAAAGAAACATCCCTTGTTTTTACCGGGGATCTCGGTTTTGACAAATACATGGCGGGAAAGTGGACCGACGAGGAGCTGCTTTCCAAAGAGATAAAGGAATTTCTCCGTTCCGGCGATCATCTGATCGTCAATGTGTAAGGTCCTCTTTCCGATGTGAAAAAGAACACGTCTTTGGATCCTGCTGCCGCAAAGCTCATTCATTCCATGGATCCGGCAGTTGCGGATTTTCTGGTTAAGAACGGAGCGGATATCTGGAATATCTGCAACAATCATATTATGGACGCAGGTCCCGAGGGACTCTCCGATACACTTGCCATTGCAAAGGAAAAAAATGTAAAGACCATCGGAGCGGGAATGAACTTAAGTGAAGCCATGGCTCCAATAATCTTAAATGAAGCCGGCGGGATAGGAATGTTCGGCGTCGGTTATCAGCGTGCCTGTCGAAAAGCGGGAGATGATGCTGCGGGTTGTTTTTCCTGGAGTGACATGGAGAATATAAAAAGGACCATCGAGGAGATCAAAAAGACCTGTCGGTGGTGTATCGTGGTGGCTCACGGCGGAGAGGAATTTACTTCCCTTCCCAATCGATATGTAAGAAAGCGTTACATGGACTATTTATCCATGGGAGCTGATATAGTTGTTTCCCATCATCCCCATGTTCCCATGAATTACGAAACTTTCCCGGGAAAGGCCATTTTCTATTCTCTCGGAAATTTTATCTTTGATACGGATTATCAAAGATCTCAGTTCAATACGGAATTTGGCATATTACTGAAGCTTAACTTTACAAAAGAAGACTTCACCTTTGACGCATCGGGACTTAAGATCGACCGTGATCGGGAAAAGGTCGTAAGAAGCGAACTTCCCGATATATTTACCGATGTCTGTGAAGAAGAATATGAGAAGCTTGAGCCCCTTGCGGCAAAGCAGTTCATCGAAGCTACGAAGCGCCAGCTTAAATATATGAAACCTGATAAGTTTAATAACGCAACGGAAGAGGATTTTAAAGAAAACTTCTATGAACCTTTGCGAAGCGGTCGTGTTCCCGAAGAAGTTCTGGATATGCAGATCGTTTATCCCATTTCACTTCTTGCAGATGAGGGTAAGTGGAAAGAAAGTAAACTTGAATCAGTCAAAAAGTACATTCTTGATCAGATATAAAAAAATCGGGCGAAAGCCCGATTATTTTATTCAAACAATCTTTTAAGCCATGTCTTGCAAAGTCCGATCCACTGAGCTGCGGATTCATCCGCTTCGATGAAGCGTTCATCCACAACAGTCATTTCATTGGCAAGTCCCAAGCCGTGGCCTCCGGAAGGGAATACATGATATTCGAAGGGCACGTTGTTTTTCCTTAAGGCCTTTGCGTAGAGAAGGGAATTTTCTAACGGAACCGCTCCGTCACAGAAGGTGTGCCATAAGAAGGTGGGTACCGTGGATTTATCGACGGAATTTTCAAGTGATACCCTGTCAAGGAGATCTTTGTCCCTGCACTTTTCACCCAGTAAACATTCAAAGGATCCGCGGTGGGCAAATTCACCGGAAGTAAGAACGGGATAAGCCAGTATCTGACCGGCGGGTCTTAAGTAATTCTTTTCAACCTTCAGTCTGCTTAAGAGACAGCTGTCATTAAAGCAGGTTCCAAGCATTCCTGCTACGTGAGCCCCGGCGGAAAAACCGCAGACAACGATCTTCTCGGGAATAATGTGATATTCGGATGCATGCTCCTTAAGATATTTAAATGCGGCGCCGATCTCGTAAAACTGTGTAGGATATGTTACCGGTGCAAGGCTGTAGTTCAGGATCGCAGCATGATAACCCATTGCCATGAACTGTAATGCCATGGTCTCGCCTTCACGGACGGAAAGGTGATTGTATCCTCCCCCGGGACAGACCAGAACAAGGGGCCTTTCCTGCATATACATATGCTCGGAAAAATCGTAAAGATAAAGCCTGATCGTAGCTTCAAATTCCGGGATCTTAACAAGGTCGTTTATCATTAGGCAATAACCTCCGCGTTATCTTCCTTGGGCGGCATCTTTGTGTACAGCACCTTAAGGATGATGGGCGTTGCGATCGAAGATGTAACTATAAGAAGAATGACTGCGGTAAAATATACCGGGCTGATGAGCCCAACCGAAAGTCCCTTCTGTGTAACTATCAGCGCGACTTCGCCTCTTGTCATCATTCCCACACCGATCTTTAAGGAAGCAGGCCAGGAAAATCTGCAGGCGTTGGCCAGAAGGCCGCAGCCTGTGGTCGTGGCAATGAAT